>VFQN01000321.1_pt1 | contig 95132 bp, 94 predicted proteins | sample 3512371 | NCBI WGS metagenome assembly VFQN01 (sample SAMN10412370, study PRJNA504923) | tailings metagenome | isolation source: Replicate 2 from Balatoc abandoned mine | place: Philippines: Itogon, Benguet | collected 2017-08-28 | reverse complement strand
AGATCAAACTTATCAAAAAGATTTTTCCTTTTAATTTGGTTAATCCATAGAAATCGGAATGAAAAGTTGCTTAAAGAAAATACATTTGAACATTTGAACATTTGAACATTTGAACATTTGAACATTCCACAAAAAAAAAGAGATTCCACTTTCATGAAATCCCTTCTTTCTCTCCGTTTCCGGGGCATAGTTGTGCTTATCCAAGCTTTAGTAGTAGTGAATCGGGTATAAATCAATCTTCCAGCATCACACGTTCGGAACTTCCGTCTTCGTAAACCAGGATCACCAATCCTCTCTGGTTTTCCGACACCATTTGCCCCAACAGGTTTGTCCGGTATAAAATCTGTTTATTTTCAGTGCGGTTATCAATCGAAACCATTTGTTCTGCCAGTGTCATACTGCCATTATTTTCCTTATTGAACAAGCGGTAATAATTGATCGAATTTGGCTTGTACGAAAGATCTCTCACCTGGTAGTAATGCTTCATCTCTGAAGGATTCTGATTAGGCTCCATCGTAGTGACAAGATCCCAATTAATTCCGTCCGTACTCCTTTCCAGGATGTAGTAATCGAGATCTACTTCATTTTCTGTAACCCAATACAGGTAATTCCCCTGTGTTTTCTTTTCTCCTTTGAATTCCAACAAACCAACAGGAAGCGTACTACAATCGATTACAGCGATGGAACTTGCCATCGGGCAGCCATCACAACGCGTAGCTGTCATCGTATATGTCGTTGCCGAAGTCGGGTTTGCAGTTGCATTAATTGTACTGGCAGAGAAACCTGCAGGAGCAGAAATCCAGGAATAACTATACGTCGTATTATCCGTAAAGACTACATCATCGATACAAGCAGCAGGATTGGCAACGGTTGGGCCTCCGATAAAAGCAGCTCCCGTATTTCTCCATTGATACACAATCCGGATAGTTTGTCCGCCAAAATTCGCCAGGTTAAGTACCACATTTGAAAAAGCCGTTGCTCCGGAATAAGGCCCACCAAGTAAAATATTGGTCGCACTGGCTGTAATAGCCGTTCCAGCAACTGGTGTAAAAGACGTCGGAACAGCCCAAACCGTTAATTCAGCCTGCCCCGATTGCCCGTTACATCTCCAATTAAAGCTCAAGGTCGGGTTACAATAACTTGTCACCGTAAAATTCTTATAGGCGAAATTCGTAGCTGATCTTGCGGAAATAAAATTCCCGATCTCGTAATTATTATTTCCTGTAGCCGTACCGATATAAAGTGCCTTTGTTCCGTTTGCTGCTGCAGCCGTTCCATTATACCATTTATTATAGGTTCCGTTTACCAATGTAAATGAATTTGCGGTTTCGAAATTCTCGGTTTGACTTACATAGGATTCCGTCGGGGCATTTGAGGTTAAATTCACCGGAACTCCGGGACACGCATTGGTCGGATTCACATTGGCAGTTAAAGTTCCCAAAGGATGAACAGGAACTGTTACACTCGCCGACCCCGTACATCCGACTGTTGTACTTACTGCTGTGTAAGTTGTCGTTGTTGTCGGAGAAACTGTCAACGGGTTGTTTGCTGTTCCGACCGGAGTTCCCGCCTGATTCCAGGTATAAGCGGTCATACTTGACGGCAAGGATAACGTAACGGATGAACCCTGACAAATGAACGGCGGAGCTGTAATTCCAAACGTTCCGGAACCGATACTAATTTTAATATTGTCCGTTCCAGTGCAACCTTGTGCATTTGTTACGTTTACCTGGTAATAAATCGTTCCGGTAGGATTTCCTGTATAAGAAGGACCTGTTGCCCCTCCGATATTCGCCCAACCGGTCGGGCTACCGAAAAAATTCGTACTCGTTGTAGATTGCCATTGATAGGTTCCTCCTCCACTTGCATTCAGCGTTACCGGGAAACCGGAACAAATCGTTTGATCCGGTCCCAAATTCGGCGTCGGAGAGGCAGAAATCGTCACATTTACCTGGTCGGTAGAAGAACAATTTCCTGAAATAGCTGTTAATGTGTATGTTGTATTCGAACTCGGTGAAACACTGACAGAAGCACCGGTTTGTCCCGTACTCCACACATAACTGGTTCCTCCCGATCCTGTCAAAGTAACTGATCCGTAATTGGTAATTCCGAATAATCCGATTGTGGAACAAGCCACTTTATCCGGTCCTGCATTCGCCACAGGGGTAACCAGCGTATTGATTGGATAAACCTGGTTCAGCGGATTTCCGCAAAGGTCATTCATATTATTCACCGTCATGGAATAATTTCCGGGCGGCATGGCCGGTGAAACTCCGACAACGACACTGTTTGTTTTTCCGTTAATACAATTCGTTGTGATCAAACTCACCGTGTAACCGGGAATACTGAAATCCGAAGCCTGAAGCGTGTTACAATCGATATACTCCGAAAAGTTTACCGTAAAAGAGGTTGAAGCCGCACAATTCGAGCTGTAAGCACTTGTAATAGTCGGAGGTGTATTATCTACAATATTTACCGTCGAAGCAATATTGTGGAAATTCAATACAAAACCGGCATTGTTTCCGCCATAATAATTAATACACAAAGCGTAAACTTTCGTCGTCTGAACAGATACCAATGAGTTATTCGTCGTTCCCGATGCATCCTGCGAATTACTGGAGCCGGAAGCATTCAATCCCGTGGCGCCTTGAGTAGCTGAATAATTACAAGACAACTGTGTTTTGTTTGCACAGCCGTTCGTAATGTCCCACAACACGAAATCGTAATCCGTGGAACCGGACGGATTGATCATAAAATCCAGGTTTCCATTGGTTTGAGGCGAAAAGGAATACCAGACGGAACCACCGCTTCCTGTTCCGGAGTAGCAGCTGCCGCTGTCGTCATTTATATTTCCGGTATTTTCATATTGATTTGCAGAGGTGTTCACTGTCAGGTTACTACATAGAGGAATCGCTCCGACACAATCACTTTCCGGTAAAGTTGCTTTTTCAATACTTTCTTCAACGAGTATCTCTCCGGGAGAAATAGGCTGAACCATTCCGGCAAATCCCGGGCGGGTTCCAACGGATGATTTCGGATCGTAAACAATAGTAAATCCTTTTCCGTAAAAATCCATCGGCTTGTATGTCCCGTCATATAACCCAATCAATTCAAGAGTGTCATTTCCTTTGTAAATACGCAACTCGCTCCCACCGGGAATATCAATCGCTGTAAAAAAAGCGTGAATATAACCGGTAGGAGCTTTTATAGTTGCCCGCAAATATTCATTTGGCATCTCTCCATTTTCACCTCCTTGATCAAAGAAGCGTCCACTACCAAGTTGAACAGTTTGCAGATGGTTTAACGTAATATCCTGCTGCGCCACAGAACTAAAATGCGCAACGATCAATAAAAGTAGTAGTAGTAGTAGATTATTACGTTTCATTTATGCTCGTATAAATCCTTAAATTTCAATTTACCCGACAAATCTAGACCGACAAAAGCATATAATTAAGAGGGCTAGCCCCTCAAAATTTTGTTACTAAAATTTAGTACTAAGAAATTTCAACAAAGAAGATTTGGAAGTGTTTAGAAAACAACACTTACAGCGTGTCGTGCAGGTAAGTGCACACAACCTGGTTACGATATTTGAGGTTAATCGTCTTGTATTTGTTCCACCCGACATAAGGAAGTCCATTGGTGTAGAAAACAACCAGTTTTTTGAGTTTTTCCAACACATCTCTTTCAGATGGAGCCGGCCCCAGAACAATTCGTTGCGCTCCAACACGTGGAATCAAAATGAAATCACCCCATTTGTCACGGTGAATCTGGCTGATTTGCGCCGTCAAAAACGGGTTTTCATGAATCACTTTTGAAATCCGGAAAATCTCGTCCAGGCTTCGTTCGTTTTTCAATTTAGGGTTTGCTTCGATATCGCTCACCATCAGCGTATCGGATTTATCTTTGATATTACCGGTGAAAACCAAGATTCTGGCAGTGAAATTCGGAGAAGGATCCATCGTAGCTCCTTTGGAATCTACATAAAAACTTTCTCCGTATTGGTTAAAGATCCGGGCATACGGCTGTCTCACTTTCAGACGAATTCCCCAATTTCCTCCCAATTGCTTGTAAACATTCACCTCTTCCACTTCGTGCATCTTGCGAATATTCTCTTCGATAGCAGTGGTATTCAGGTTTTTCATCAATTGATTGGGATAGTACAGGTTCAGTCTTTTCAAACGGACAAGCAATTCATTTTCTGTCAAAAAAGCATTTTCATCCACTACTGAAATAGAAACATTGGGTTCACGCACCACCGCTTCATCCTGGCTTTTACCTGCCACAATGAGTATCGCGATGACTGCAACAGCAAACAAAGCCCAAGCCGCTATTTTCAGTTTTCCTTTCAATCTATTGTTTTTCCAATATCTTTTTCAATTCCGGCACGATGCGGTCAATATCACCTGCACCGATCGTTAATACCACTCCGTCATGAACAGAAGCCATCAATTCCAACACTTCCTGTGGGGTTTTCAAACTCGCTTTTCCGCCGATCTTTCGAACGAGCTCATCACTTGTAACTCCCGGAATCGGTTCTTCCCTTGCAGGATAGATCGGCATGATGATCGCCTGATCCAATTTCGACAGCTCTGCAACAAATCCGGGTTCAAAATCGCGTGTTCGCGAAAATAAGTGTGGCTGAAAAATTCCGATCACTCGTTTGTCCGGGTACAGCAAACGGATCGACGACACCAAAGAGGCAATCTCTGTCGGATGATGTGCATAATCATCGATGTAAATCAATTTCTCTGTGCGAACCTGGTATTCAAATCGGCGTTTTACTCCTTTGAATCCTTTCAAACCATTGCGGATTTCCATTTCAGACAAGCCTAATTCTTTACACATTGCTGCAACTGCCAAGGCATTTTCCGCATTGTGAATTCCCGGCAAGCCCAAAACCACTTCTTTCCACACTTCCTTTCCAAAGTGAATATCCATCAGGAATTTCCCGGCTTCATAGTGCAGATTCGTTCCGCTGACTTGCGCTTCCGGAGCATTAATTCCGTATGAAATTCCTTTAAATCCGCTTTGCCTTAAGGGTAAATTGTATTTGTAAATGACTAAGTGTCCATCTTTGTGTTTATCCGTATACTCCTGGAAACCTTCGCGGAAAGATTCTTCCGTTCCGTAAATATCCAGGTGATCCGGATCCATTGCTGTAACAATGCTCGCAAAGGGCTTCAAACGCAAAAATGAACGGTCGAATTCATCTGCTTCGATGACCGAATAAACCGCATCCGGCTCAACCAATACGTTCGAATTGAAATTGGAAGAAATTCCACCCAAAAATGCCGAACAATTCAAATGAGACTGGCTCAAGACATACGCCAGCATCGTCGAAGTAGTCGTTTTACCATGTGTTCCGGCAACTCCCAAACCTTTACTTGTCTGAGTAATCAAGCCCAACACCTCGCTTCGTTTTAAAACGTGGTGTTTTTGCTGAACATACACCAATTCCCCCATTGTTTTCGGGATAGCCGGCGTGTAAACCACCAAAGTAGATTCCGTATCCTGGTAAGCAGCCGGAATATTTGCTCCCAAATCCTCGAAGTGAACTGCAATTCCTTCTTTCTGCAATTCATCAGTCAATGGCGAAGGAGTTTTATCATATCCGGCCACATCAAAACCTTTTGCTTTGAAATAACGCGCCAGGGCGGACATCCCGATTCCGCCGATACCGATAAAATAAAACCGTTTTATGTTGTTCAACTCCATTTTCACAAACTTCCCCTTCGAAGGGGGACTGAGGGGGAGGATTTATTCAATCTTTATGATAAAAACGCTCTTCCCGCCAATTACTCAATCATTCTATATCTTTTCTTCAGGGTTGGAATAGTTTATGCTTTTCCTCCCCCTAGCCCCCTCCAAAGGGGGAATCAAAATCTCTATGCCAAATTCTCAATCACATCCACAATATCCTTCGTTGCATTTGGTTTTGCCATGCGCTTAATCGCAACCCGCAACTCATTCATCCGATCTTCTTCTTTCAATAATGCAATCGCTTCTGAGATCAATTGTTCTTTTGCAACTGCATCTTTGATCAAAATCGCCGCCTTATTTTTCACCAAAGCCATCGCATTCTTCGTCTGATGATCTTCCGAAACATTCGGTGAAGGCACGAGAATCGTCGGTTTCCCGACAATACACAATTCCGAAATGGACAAAGCTCCTGCCCGCGACACAATGACATCTGCCAAACCGTAAGCAGCATCCATTCTTGAAATGAAATCCGTTACATGTACATTTTTCACTCCGGAAGCAGCTAACTGTGTTTTCATTTCTTCCAGGTAATATTTTCCGCACTGCCACAAAACCTGCACACCGGAAGCTTCCAATTGTTTCAATCCGTAAAGCACTCCTTCATTCATGGTGCGCGCTCCCAAACTTCCGCCCATCACGAAAAGGGTTTGCCTGGACGAATCCAGCATCGGGAAAGCTTTGAAGGCTTCTTCTTTATTGATCGTTGTCTGATTCAATTCTTCACGCACCGGATTTCCCGTTAAGCGAATCGTGGAAGGAGGAAATACACTTTCCAAACCTTCATATGCCGTGCAAACTGCTTTTACTTTTTTCGCCAGTAGGCGATTCGTTTTTCCCGGATAGGAATTTTGCTCCTGGATTAAGGTCGGAATTCCCAAACGCTGCGCCATTTTCAAAGTCGGCCCGCTGGCATAACCACCCACTCCGATCACCACTTCCGGTTTAAATTCTTTCAGAATGCGTTTTGCCAATGACAAACTCTTGAGTAATTTAAATGGAAGCGCCAGATTTTTCAAAGTCAATTTGCGCTGTAAACCAACAATCGGCAAGCCGACAATTTTGTAACCTGCAGCCGGAACTTTTTCCATTTCCATTTTACCTTCCGCACCGACAAACAGAATTTCCGCCTGCGGATTGCGTTTTTTGATTTCATTCGCAATGGCCAATGCCGGAAAGATGTGTCCACCTGTTCCACCACCTGAGATCACTATTTTCTTCAATTCTTTCATGCAAAAATACCTTCAGATTCTACCGAACTTTTTTCTTCCTGTTTCTGAGCAACTCCCTGTACAATTCCGATTCCGATGCAAGCCATAATCATGGCCGATCCTCCCATTGCCAAAAACGGCATATTTTGTCCTGTAACCGGGAAAATTCCCGTACAAACCATCATATTGACGGCCGCCTGGGAAAGCAACAGAATTCCGATTCCCAAACAAACGTAGGTTTCGAACAGCTGATCCGAACGCAACGCAATACGCATGATCCGGTACAAGAGTATCAAATAGAATAACACCAAAATCACTGCCGAGAACGAACCGAATTCTTCCACAAAGGATGCGTAAAAGAAATCGGCATACGCTTCCGGAATAAATTCCTTCACTTTTCCTTTCCCGATTCCCTGTCCGAGGAAACCACCCAAATAAATAGCCTGCTCGGCGTTATTTGCCTGTAAGTTTCCGGCCTGGTCAATGTCGCCGCTATTTTCATAGCGATTCGAGATCCGGTTCATCCAGGTATCGTAACGCGGAAGAATGTTTAAATCCGGTAATGCTTTGTGCAAACCAATGGCCATTACGAACAACAGAATTCCGGCAAAAATGACCGAAAAAAGTTTCGAGAAAGGCACTCGTCCCAAAAAGAGCAAGGTGAAACTGATCATGAACAAAATGGCCGCCGTGGAAAAGTTATCTTTAACAATCAACCCACAAATAATAACTATCGGCGCCATAATCGGCAAAAAGCCTTTTTTCCAATCGTTCATCTCGTCTTTTTTCTTGACCAGCATCCGCGAGACATATATCAGCAAAGCCAGCTTGGCAAAATCGGAGGACTGAAAGGTCAGACCTACAAACGGAATCTTCACCCAACGACCTGCTTCGTTTACTTTCGTTCCGAAAAACAAAGTAAAGATCAACAAACCGATCGCTCCGTAATAAATGATTTTGGACATCCGGGAAATGTACATCGGATCGCGTTTATGAACCCAGTACATTGCCAGAACGGCCAGTAATATATAGATGAAATGCTTAAACAAATACTTGAATGGTGTTCCACCTTCGATCTTCACCAGGATCGGGACGAAACTGTACACAGAAACCAATGAAAAGCCAAGCAAGATGAGCGTAATTACCCAAATCACCAGATCTCCTTTAAAGTGCTTTCTTAGAAACTGTACCATTTTTTATTGATGTAGCTTGACAAAGTTTTCGAAGACTTCCATCTTGGTTTTCCATTCATTTCCCTGAACGGTAAACAATAAAATATGTCTTGCCTGTTTGTTCTTTTTCAAAAATTCAAGCGCATCTTCCAACGATTCGGTTCCCGTCACCAAAGGCATCAGGGAAATAATATCCGAAGGAATGGAGAGCTGCGGATTGTCGAATTGAGCGCACCACTGAATGGAACGCAATGTTTCAGGATCCACCTGAGCCATTTCCTGAATGATCAATTCATTTGACAACCAAAAAACCGGGAATGGAAATGTTGAAATCGTTGCAGAAAGTTCTACAATAGCAGGTTTGTACCACGTGAATACATCCATGCCCCACAATTTACCCAAAGGTCTCAGGGACATTTTCTCAGCGGCTTCAAGCGATTCTTTCCGCGCCTGAAGCAATTGAGCTTGCTGATCAACTTTTTTAATTTCCATGACTAGAATCTAAAGTGAACGTACAGCCTCTTTAAATTGATTTCCTCTGTCTTCGTAGTTCTCAAACAGGTCAAAACTTGCACATGCAGGAGACAACAATACCGTTTCGTCTTTTTTAGCCAGGCGGTAACCGTAAGCAACAGCTTCCATTGCAGAACCTGCTTCCACGATCGTTTCCACATGAGCAGAAAAAGTATCGATGATTTTTTGGTTGTCTTTTCCAAGGCAGATAATTGCTTTTACCTTTTCTTTTACCAAATCCAACAATTCGGAATAGTCATTTCCTTTATCCACACCACCAACAATCCAAACTGTTGGCTGCTCCATGCTTTCCAATGCAAACCACGTTGAGTTTACATTCGTAGCTTTGGAATCGTTGATAAATTCAATGCCGCACACCTTGGCAACAAATTCCAGGCGGTGTTCCACATTGACGAAGTCGGACAGACTTTCGCGCACGATTTCCTTGCGAATATCAAGGATTCTTCCCGTTAGCCCCGAAGCTAAGGAATTCTGGGTATTGTGCTTACCCTTCAATGCTAGATCGTGTATTGACATAGTGAATTGATTGTTAAAGTTTATGATGAGTTGTTTGTTTGCTACATATGCTCCTTCTTCAAAAACCTGCGTCAATGAAAAAGGAAGTTTTTTTGCCGGAACGGAGCGTTTCTCCATTTCAGCCATGATGGTCTGATCATCCGCGTTATAGATGAAATAATCATCTGCAGTCTGGTTGTTCAGGATGCGGAACTTCGAGTTGACATACAATTGCATGTTGTACTCGTAGCGATCCAAATGATCCGGAGTGATGTTTGTCAGAATTGCGATCTCTGCTTTGAAATCCTCCATGTCATCCAACTGGAAAGAACTCAATTCCAACACGTAGATTTCATTGTCTTCCAAGGCCACTTGTTTCGCAAAGCTGTATCCGACATTTCCGGCCAATCCGACATTCAATCCTGCTTTTTTCAGCATGTGGTGGATCAGCATGGTCGTGGTCGTTTTCCCGTTACTTCCCGTGATGCACACTTTTTTCGCCGTGGTGAAATATCCCGCGAATTCGATTTCCGAAATCACTTTGATTCCTTTTTCACGGATCGCTTTCATGACCGGTGCTTTTTCAGGAATCCCCGGCGATTTGATCACCAAATCCGCTTCCAGGATACGCTCCATGCTGTGCTTTCCTTCTTCCCATTCCAGTTCGTACTGATTCAATTCAGCCTGAAACGTTTCCTTGATGCTTCCGAAATCAGAAACAAAAACTTTTGCCTCCTTCACTTTCGCAAGAATCGCAGCACCGACACCGCTTTCGCCGGCACCCAAAACAACCACTATTTTGTTTTGAATGTTCATTAACGTAGTTTCAGAGTTACAATGGATACAACGGCCAGAAGAATTGCCACAATCCAGAATCGGGAAACGATTTTCGCTTCATGCAATCCTTTTTTCTGGTAATGGTGATGCAGCGGAGCCATTCTGAAAATCCGGCGACCTTCCCCGAATCGTTTTTTCGTGTATTTGAAATATCCCACCTGCATGATTACTGATAAATTCTCCACCAGGAAGATTCCACACAGAACCGGGATCAATAATTCTTTTCGAATGGAAATCGCGAACACCGCAATGATTCCTCCCAACGCCAAACTTCCGGTATCACCCATGAAAACCTGTGCAGGATAACTGTTGTACCATAGGAAACCGATACACGCCCCCACGAAAGCAGCAATGAAAATCACAAGTTCTTCCGCATACGGAACGTACATCACATTCAGATAATCTGCGAAATGAACGTTGGAAGTCACGTAAGCCAAAACTGCCAGCGCAATTCCGGCAATCGCACTCGTTCCCGTCGCCAGACCGTCGAGTCCGTCCGTCATATTTGCCCCGTTCGAAACGGCTATCACGACAATGATTACGAATGGAATAAACAAAGCCCAACCGTAGGATTTATCGATATCTCCGATCAACCAGTTGTAGTTGAATTCGTTGTTCTTCACGAACGGAATGGTCGTTGTCATATCACGCGTCACAATCCATTTGGAAGGAATCGTATCCACCACATCTTTGGAATGCTGGTGCGTTACAAACGATTCTCCGGACTGCAATTTATAATCAGCAGAAACACGTTTGTGAACCTGGACATCCGGGTGAAAATACATGATCGATCCCACGATCACTCCCACTCCGATTTGCCCGACAACCTTGAACTTTCCTTTCAAACCTTCTTTGTTCTTTTTGAACACTTTGATGTAGTCGTCGATGAACCCGATCGCTCCCAACCAAACAGTTGCAAGCAACATCGTGATCACGTATACGTTGTGCAGTTTCGCAAATAAAAGCGTTGGAATTAAGATCGCGGAAAGAATGATCAATCCTCCCATAGTCGGCGTTCCCGCTTTTTCCAATTGCCCTGTCAAACCTAAGTCGCGAACCGTTTCACCGATCTGCTGGCGACGCAATAAATTGATCAGGCGTTTTCCAAAAATGATTGACACGATCAACGAAGTAATCAATGCCATCGCAGCGCGGAAAGAAATGTAATGAAACACCCCCGCTCCCGGAAAATCTAATTGTTCTAAATAATTAAAGAGGTATGTTAACATAACTTTTTAGTATTTGTGTTCATTTTTCGCTCGCTTAACCCGCTCGCTGAATTATCAATTTTATATCTGCTTTGCGTTATCATTATTTAGCCAGTTTTTGGAAATAATTCTTAACTACTTCGAAATCATCGAAAGGGTGTTTCACTCCGTTGATTTCCTGGTATTTTTCATGTCCTTTTCCTGCAATCAGGATAATATCTTTTGGCTGCGCCAATGACACAGCCGTTTTAATGGCCTGATCTCTATCCAGGATAGAAAGAACCTTCATTGTTTGGTGTGCTCCGACCCCGGCTTCCATTTGTTTCAAAATTTCCGCAGGATCTTCTGTTCGAGGGTTGTCTGAAGTCAAAATGACCTTATCGCTTAATTCGCAAGCAATTCGTGCCATTTCGGGTCTTTTTAGCGCATCGCGATCGCCGCCGCACCCCACCACCGTGATGACCTGCTCGTTTCGCGTACGAATATTTTCTATCGTTTTCAATACATTTTCCAAAGCATCCGGCGTGTGCGCATAATCCACAATCGCCGTAATATCCGAGTCACTTTTGGTGAACTGGAAACGTCCGTCTACGGATTCCAGGCGGCTTAAAACCGTCAATACTTCCGTTGAATCCGAACCCAACAACTGGCTGATTCCGTAAACCGTTGCAATGTTGTATGCATTGAAATCTCCGATCAAACGCGTCCAAAGCTCAATTCCGTTCACCGTCAAAAACAAGCCATTGAAGCTGTTTTCCAATACTTTCACTTTGAAATCGGAATGTGTTTTCAAACCGAAAGTGGAAATTTTCGCTTTCGTATTCTGAACCATCACCATTCCGTTCTTGTCGTCTGCATTCACCAAGGCAAAAGCTTCTTTCGATAAGCCATCAAAAAATGCTTTTTTAGCATCAATATATGCTTTGAATGTTCCGTGGTAATCCAAATGATCGTGCGTAATATTCGTGAAAGCACCTCCTTTGAAAACCAAGCCCGCAATGCGGTTTTGAACCACCGAATGCGAACTCACCTCCATAAAACAGTACGAACAACCTTGCGTTACCATGTCGGCCAACAAAGCATTCAAGGCAATCGGATCCGGTGTGGTATGCGTGGAAGGAATCGTTTCTTTCCCGATCAGGTTTACCACCGTTGAAATCAATCCCACTTTGTATCCCAATCCGGTATACAAATCGTGCAGAAGTGTAGTCGTGGTTGTTTTTCCGTTTGTTCCGGTAACTCCCACCAACTGCAAAGATTCGGAAGGATAATCGTAAAAAGCGTGCGCCAGTTCGCCCAAAGCCTTTGACGTATCTTCTACAAGCAATACTGTTACATTCGCCGGAACTTCCACACTTTTTTCAAGCACCAAAGTTGTGCATCCTTGCGCCAGTACCTGCGGAATGAAATCATGCGCATCGACTTTCGTACCTTTCACAGCAATGAAAAGCGTTCCTGCAAGAGCTTTGCGGGAATCTGAAACAAGCGCGGAAACCGTTACCTCAGCCGGACCGATCCACTGCGTTACTTTCGTTGCTTTTGCTATTTCATGTAAGGTTTTCATTCCAATATCAATTCTATTAATCCTCCTGCAACAACCGGTGAGCCGGCAGGAACTGTTTGTTTTACCACTTTTCCGTTTCCACGGATATACACATGCATTCCCAATCGCTCGATGAGATAAACCGCATCTTTTGCAGTTAATCCATGTACGCTTGGAACAGTTGTTGACGAAATTTTCAAAGGAACGATCGAGATATTCGAACCGGATGAACGAACGTGCGACCATTCGCTGTACGCATCCAATTGGTAAGGCAGATGCAAACGCTTCAACACCGTTACCAAATCCGTGATATTTCCATCTTTAATTGCCGGAGCATCCTTCACCCGCTTTTTCTCCTCGTTAATTGCTTTGTGATAACTCAGGGAATTCGAGTAAACCTTGTTTGCAATCGCCGAGAACACCGTTCCGGAAACCGTTGCTCCGTAAATATCTTTGGAAGGCGCCGCAACGACTACGATACAGGAATAAAGCGGTTCATCTGCCGGAAAGTAACCAACGAATGAAGCCTGGTACGTTTTGTTTCCTTCTTCCCCGTAGCGCCCATCTGCGTTCTGAACTACTGCCGTTCCGGTTTTTCCTGCGATGTCAAAAAGAGCCGATTTCAAAGCACTTCCCGTTCCGCGTTTTACCACTCCTTTCAAACATTCCTGCAAAGCGCGCAAGGTTTTATCAGAGCAGATTTTCGGACGAAGAACAACCGGCTTGTAGCTTTTCACGATTCGCTGCCCTCTGCGGATGTGTTCCACAAACTGAGGTCGAACCAGCGTTCCGTTGTTTGCAACTGCATTATAGAAAGCCAAAGTCTGCAAAGGTGTTTGCTGCACCTCGTAACCAATCGCCATCCACGGAAGAGAGATTCCCGACCATTGTTTGGTTCCCGGTGCGTATAACGTCGGTTTCGGTTCACCCTGAAGATCGATTCCCAGCGAGTCCCCGATTCCGAATGAACGCAAACGATCAATGAACAATTGAGGTTCTTTCCGGTATGCATTGTGAATTACGCGTGCAATCACGTTGGAAGAAAGTTCGAACGCTCTGCGAATCGTGATTCTTCCATAACCGTACGGATTGGAATCTTTTAATTTCAGGTCATAGAATTGATATTCACCAACTGCATTCACCGTATCATCCAGGCTGATCTTCTGATCTTCCAAAGCAGCCATCAAAACCGCCAATTTGAATGTTGAACCCGGAACTTCTTTTGTTCCGATCGCATGGTTGTATAACTCGTAATATTCACCATCGGAAGCCAATTGCAAATTCGAAACCGCGCGAACAAAACCTGTTTTCACATCCATTACGATCACACAACCGCTTTTCGCGCCCTGGTTTTTCAACTGGCGATACAACTCGGAATGCGCCACCTCCTGGATTTCCATGTCGAGAGAAGTAATCAAATCCGCTCCTTCAATCGGTTCGCGAATCATTTTCCCCGTTCTTTTCCAGCCGGAAGAAATTTTTTGCTCCACTTCTTCACCCGGCTCTCCGGCAAGCGTTTCGTTAAATGCTCCTTCAATCCCGACACGCAATTCCTTGGAATTTTCATTGTGCTGATAATAACCCAAGGTTCTTTTCAGGATTTCACCATGCGGCCGTTTACGCAAAATGGTTTCATCCGTATCGATCAAACCTCCTTTGTTTCTCCCTAAATTGAAAATCGGCAACTCTCTTAAACGATGTCTTTGTTCGTTCGTCGCTTTCAGTTTAATGGTAATGTATCGTCTTCCTCTTGCCCTTCCTTTTCGAATGTAATTTTCGAAATCACGGGAAGAAGTTTCTGGAAACAACTGGCTTAAACCACGGGACAAATCACTGATCTCCTTGTCGAAAATTTCCTGGCTCACAACTGTAGGATCCATGTGTATGTCAAAGAACGACACCGATGTAATCAACGGTGTATAATTTCTATCGAGTACTTCGCCACGTCTCGGGTAACGTTTTACCGCACGGGTTGGTATTTTCTCTTTGGTTGCCGCAAACAACGAAGCACTTCCTTCCGACTGAATGATCACCGTTTTCACGATCACCACAATCAAAGCGATGAAGAAACCTATGTAAACCAGGTAAGCCCGCCACATCAAGTCCTTTTTATCACTCATTGTCTGCCCGCTTTAATCGTATCACTTTCGCCGGATTTACCGTTTCCTTCAATCCGCGTTTCTCCAATGCCTGAACCAAGCGGTAGCGGGAAGTCGATTCTTCCAAACGCGCTTTGTTCTCGATGTATTCTGCTGTCTGTGCATCCACATCAGCCTGTAAATCCGTAATATCTTTCTGCAATTGCTTGCCGTAATATCCTTTTGCCACCATCAACATGAGTAACAAGAGAATGAAGAAGATGAAAGTTAGGTTATTCAAGACAAAATCCCTTGTCAGGATTTCCCCGTTCAAAACCTGGATCAACAAATTCTGGCGACGTGGTTTTGCAGCCGTTGCCGCTTTCACTTTTACCTTCGGATTCGAACTGTTTTCAACTTTCGGTTTTTCCGCAGTTTTCTTCGCCGACTCCTTTTTTGTTACTCTTTCTTTCTTCGTTACTTTTTCCTCGGGTATTTCCGTGGAATATTTTTCGCGCGGTGATTTCCCCCGTACAGCATCCATCGGATTTCCCTCCCGTTCTCTGTACTCATTTTCCATCACTCACCTTTTTAGCAATTCGCAATTTTGCACTGCGTGCACGTGAATTCAATTGAATCTCTTCTTCTGTCGGCAAAATCGGCTTACGATTCACCTCTTCGAAAGGCTTCAACACTTTCCCGAAAAAGTCTTTTTCGATCGATCCGTCCAGGTTCCCGCGCTTCATCAGGTTTTTCACCAAACGATCTTCCAGGGAATGATATGACATCACCACCAGGCGTCCATCCGGTTTCAACACTTCAGCAGTTTGAAGTAAAAATTTCTCCAACACATCCATTTCCTGGTTCACTTCAATACGAAGCGCCTGAAACACTTGCGCAAAGAATTTATGATCTTTAAACTTCGGAGCCACCGGCATCAAAGCTTCCATCAACTCACCCGTTGTCTTGATTTTTGAGCGATTGCGCGCTTTCACCAATTCCACAGCCGTTTTAAAGGGATGATCGAGCTCTCCATATTTCCGGAAGATCGCCGCCAATTGCTCTTCATCGTATGTCTGAACAATTTTTGCCGCTGTAAAATCCCCCGACTGGTTCATACGCATATCCAAGGCCTCGTTGGAGCGAATGGAAAAACCTCTTTTCGCATCATCAAACTGATGAGACGAAACACCCAGATCCGCCAGAATTCCATCAACAGCAGGAATCCCCAGAACACGTAAATGATTTTTGATAAAAGCAAAGTTGGCAGCCACAAAATGGAAATTCGGAGCTTCCCACGCATTTGCACGAGCGTCCGGATCCTGATCAAACACGATCAGCTTGCCTTTTGGAGAAAGTTTTTCGAAAATGGCACGTGAGTGACCGCCACCACCAAAGGTAACATCTACGTAAATTCCATCCGGATTAATTGCTAATCCTTCCAGACACTCCTGCAACATGACAGGCACGTGGTATGCAGCATCGTTATTCGTCATCATTCCCCAAATCACCCATTACTTCATCTGCCAAATCAGCAAAATCAGCCATGTTTCCATCAATCAGTTGGAAATATTTGTCCTTGTCCCAGATCTCAATCCGATCGTTGTATGCGATTAACATCACATCCTTATCCAAACCAACACGTTCCATGTGCATCACCGGAATCAATGCGCGACCGGCATTATCCAGCGCGATTTGTTTTGCCCCCTGATGAAACAAGCGGTAAAACATCCGGTTTTGTGGTTTGAACAAGTTCAGCTTCGACAATTTCGCCGACAACTTTTCCCACTCATTCATCGGGTAAAGTGTCAAACAGTCTTCAAAGCCTTTGTTCAACATGAATTGTTCCTGAGCTTCCGGAGAAAGTTGTTTGCGTAGCCCTGCAGGGAAGAGGAATCGTCCTTTTCCATCCAGTTTTACTTCAAATTCTCCGACAAGTCCAGCCATAGCTATTAATAATGGGTAAAATTAGGGAGAATCACCCACTTTTTACCACCAAATTACACTTTGTTGATAACTTCTAACGTAAACAACAGACACAAGGTTACAACATTTTATTCAAAAGGTTTGATTTTATTGATTTTTTGGATTTTTAAAGCGCAGTGGTAAAAAGTGGTAACAAATGAAAAATTGTGGAAAAATTGTTGTGAGAGGAGAAATGTGGAGGTAAGGTTAAAAAGAGGAATAAATGATAGAAAAAGGTGAGGAATTTACGTCACAGGATATTGCAGACAGTGATGCTTGTTGTGGTTCTTTTCACTTCCTGAAGAAGGAGATTGCTTTTCAAATGTAACAAACTGAAAATTCAGCAATTAAAACAAAAAATTAAAGAAACACCTGATTTAGGTATTCAATAATAAAAGGTGAATTTTACAATATGGTATTATTGTAAAAAAAGACGAAAGCGCCCCTGAAACCAAGAACGCTTTTATCTTAAAATTAGTCGGAGTCTGATCCTTTAACTAACGTTTAACACCAAAGTCTTTTTTACGGATCTTACACATCCGGCTGTCAGAAATATGATGAAACACAATCCCCTCGATATTGACATTCTGATCGGTCAACAAAGCCTTGAATGCTTCGAAGCTGAAATCAGTAATTTCAATGATTTCTTTTCCATGAGGAATTAAGACATGATTTTCCAAATTTTCCGGATTTCCCTGAATTTTTGGTCCGCATAATTCATACGTTCCATCAGCAATTTCGGACAAACGGTCAAATGCTTCAAAAAAGTACCGATCTTCTTTTTTTGATCGTTCACACGGCAACCAATGCGGATGATGTCCTGACAATGGGTCTGCATCCTGACAAGGAATTGCGTTTTCCGGTGCAACCCGGCCTTTTTTCACATCGTATCGTTTGTACAAGTCACCATTTATAATGGCCACAGATGTTCCGTCAAACTTACGTGTGGCAATTCCTTCGCCGTTCAACACCCAATTGTTTTCCGGATTCATTTCATTGATAATCCGACCTAAGTTGTTAGGGTCTTTTTTGAATAAAGTGCTAATCTTTTTCATTCTTTAAAATATTTAGTTAAACAAGTTTTCGAGTCCTGTCCACCGCACCAAATATTTCAAATACAGGGTAAATATATTAAAATCACCCGAATTCCAGGACAAACATTCCGATAAAAGCTCGAAATACAAAAAGCTAAAAAGCTTCAAATCAGCTTTCGCAACCAATTTGACCCACCAGAAGGTTTCAAATTGCGGAAAACCACATTTGCATTTTCAGTATTTATACGGTTGTATAATCCTTTTTAAGGGCTTACATTTGTAATAACACTATTCACTATATATGAGTCAGAATTGATGAACCAAATCAGGCAGACTGTTGGTCAAGGAACAGAAAGCCCGGAAGGTGTCGGATGACTTAAAAATATGGAATACGACTGGGAAATTTGTTTATTTCCTGCAAAGGCGGTAACTTTCCCAGTCGATTCACTAAAATTGTTTGACATAAAACAAAAATATTGAGCTGAGGGTGTTCTTCAAAAGTCATCCAAGATGTTTCACAAAGTACTCTTACGCAAGAGTTAGTTAGGTTAAGTTGTAGTAGAAAAGCCCTTTGAATTAATGTTCAAAGGGCTTTTTCCATTAGTATCGTTTTTGTCTGTTTTTAAGCTTCATTCAAAAAAAAGGACCAGAAATCAGGTAAGTCCGCCTGGAGAGCGATCATTTCTCCTGAAAACGGTTGTTTAAACTTCAAACTATAAGCATGCAGGAAAAGTTCATGAACTCCTAATTCCTGCTGAAAATAATGATTGTGATGCCGGTTTCCATATTTCGGGTCGTTAATGATCGGATGAGCCATTTTATTCGCATGAATCCGCAATTGGTGCATTCTTCCCGTTACCGGAATCATTTCCACCAAACTATAACGCTGTTTTTCGTAAGGCGGAATGATATAATCCCGCTCAAACTGCTCCAGGCATTTGAAAAGCGTTTTGGCCTCCTTGTAATTTCCGCGATCATTTTTCACCGGCGAATCAATGATTCCTTCTGCATCTACGAAACCCCGCAGCAAAGCCAGGTACTTTTTTTCGATTTCGTCTTTTTCAAACAAATTCTGAAATTCAGAAACCCATTTCGCTTCTTTTGCAAACAGCAATAACCCGGAAGTCTTGCGATCCAAACGATGCACCGGACTCGCATGCTCCCATCCCTGAGCTCGAACCAGATCCGTCAAAGATGTTTCTTCGATGTTTCTCGCATAATACGAATGATGTACAATCAGGTTTGCCGGTTTATTAACCACCAGGCACTGTTCATCTTCAAACACAACGCTTATTAACTCTTCGCTCAATTTCCGGATTTAATGAAACAAAGTTAGCAGAATAAAAAACGCGGAAGATTCAGTAAATCCTCCGCGTCTGAAATTACGTGCTTACAAATTATTCGATTGTTACAGCCAATTGGTTCACACGCTCTTTCCCGAAGTAGTAATTTTTCCCGTTAATGGTTGTTTGCATCAGTTTATACGGCACAATCATTACTACAGAAGTTCCGGCACTTAAACCACTCAATTCTGCCGAGGAAAATGTACAGGAAGTCACGCTTCCGCTAATCGTTTTCGACACATTTCCGATCATAAACAAGGTAGAATCTGCTCCTGAAACGGTAGAACACGTCAAGGTATAGCCATTCGCCTTCGTTACAGTAGCCGGACTTGTAATTGCCGATCCGGAAGGAAAAGTCAGAGAACTTGCATCATACGTAAAAGCCGCATGCCCGTTTCCTCCCGCAACCGACCAATTGGTAGACGAAGAAAAATCAAGTCCTGTCGGTAGGGTCTGATTTGGTGTGAATGTATATGCATTGTTTGAAGCCGCACTTAAATTTTGTGAATTCACCGATACATTCCCCACATTTACCAAAGTGGTTGTTCCGTTCATAAAGATTCCGACTGCCGTTCCGATTTCGATGGTAAAGCCCTGAACCGAACTGGTGGATTTAATCGCCCACATCACTCCATCCGCACCAACCGGAGTCGGAGTTGTGCTTCCTGTCGGAGTATTTACTGGTGTTGGAGTCGGTTCTTCGGGAACGGGATTTTCCTTTTTACAGGATACAAGCATTAAACTGGCTGTACATAATAACGCGAAAAGAGTTGATTTCGACTTTTTCATATTGATTCAATTTTTGGTTCAAACAAACTTAGAGCAAGCTCCAAAAGCATTCAATACTTCATTTGTCGTATTTTGAACCGAAGTCCGAACAAAAATATTCTCGTACCTTTGCAACAAAAAAAAGCACATGGATATCAAGGAAGCAAAATTCATCATCAGTAATACGGACATCAATTTATGCCCGAAAGACGGCTTACCTGAATACGCATTCATCGGTCGTTCGAACGTGGGGAAATCTTCCTTGATTAACATGTTGGTTGATAAAAAAGATCTGGCAAAAACTTCTGGAAGACCAGGAAAAACACAGCTAATCAACCACTTTTTGATCAATAAGGAATGGTACCTGGTGGATTTACCCGGATACGGTTATGCGAAAGCTTCCAAGTCGAGCAGAAACCAGTGGGAAAAGTTCATTTCAGAATATTTGGTAACTCGCGAAACCTTGATCAATATTTTCGTTTTGATTGATTCCCGTTTGGAACCTCAGAAAATCGACATTGAGTTCATGACCTGGTGTGCTGAAAAACAACTTCCTTTTTCGATGGTTTTCACCAAGATCGATAAGCTTTCCAGCTCTGCATTGCAGAAAAACCTGGCTGCATACAAAAAGGAAATGCTAAAATACTGGGAATTTCTTCCACCTGTTTTCACAACATCCAGTGAGTCTAAATTCGGACGGGAAAAATTGCTGAACTACATTGAGCAGATTAATTTTGACCTGGCAAACAGTAAAGGATAATTGAGAATGTAAAATTGACAAGGTACTACTGACTTAACGAGTTCTCCTTTTCAATTTTTAAATTTTCAATTCTCAGAGTCCATGCGACCTTTGATCGTCACATCAATTGTGTCTTCCAGTTTCGTGAATTGGAAATCGGGGAAATCATTCAGTAATTTTTCGTTGGAGAATCTGGAATCGCTTTGAGAACTTCGGGCACTTTCTTTGGTGATCGTAGGGCGTTTTCCTGTAAACCGGCCTGAAATACCGGATAAACGCCAGGCAAGTCCTGTTAAAAATGGTCCGGCCAATATCGACGGTGCTTTCACCTGCAGCTTTTCACAAATCCGGTCGAACAATTCTTTGAACGCCATATTCGAGCCTGTAACCAGGTAGCGTTCACCTGTTTTTTCCGTTTCGATCAGTTTCATGATCAAAGCCGAAACATCCCGGACATCGACAAAAGCGTTCGATCCTTTGGTATAGAACTTCAACCCTTTATGCAGCGTCCTGAAAATTTTCAGGGAACTTTCTTCCCAGGAACCCGGACCAAACATCACGCTCGGATTTACAATCGAAACCGGCAAGCCTTCTTCGTTTGCCCGCCAAACTTCTTTTTCAGCACTGAATTTTGAAAGTGAATAACCGCTCACCTCATCATTCGGATTCCAGGCGTTGGATTCGCGTTTCAGTCCGTCTGTAAACCTCGAATCGCTTCCCACAGCAGCCGTGGAAGAAACATAAATGAATTGATTGACTCCGGAATCCAGGGAAAAGTTGACCATATTAGCCGTTCCTCTGCGATTCACTCTGAAAAGCGTATTAAAATCCCGGCGGTGAAACGAAACCAATGCGGCGCAATGAACCACTTTTGAAATTCCAACCAATGCATCTTCAACATCCGTCAAATCCAATACATTTCCCTGAAACCAACTTAATTTTGTTTCTAAAGAAGCCGCTTTTTCGGGGTGATAAAATTTCAACAAGCGGTAAATTACTTCCTTACGCGATTCTTCGCGATACATCGCGCGAACTTCGTATCCCCGAAGAAGTAAATCGACCACAACATGTGATCCAAGAAGTCCGGTTGCGCCTGTAACCAAAATCATCCTTACAAAGGTAATCAGTAATCTTACGCGGGAAATAAATGTCCGAGAATATTCATCCGGATGGTTGTTCAGAAAGAATGAATATTTAACTATTCTGAGCAAACAAACGATTTTTTTAATCAATCAGTTTCTTTGTATCTTTGTTTTATGAAAGGGAAAAATTTACTACAACTCCTTTCTGTCATTTTTATTCTTGCGTTTTTGAGTTCCTGCCAATCGGAGTATGAACGCCAGATAAAACATGCCAGAGAGCTAATCAAAAAAGAACGGGTTCTATTGAATCAAATGGGCGAAATGGAAACCATTTCCCACAACTATAAATCCTTGGATTCCATTCAAAAAGAACTTTCTTTCCGGGCACATCTTTCAGGAAATGAAGAATTATTCAACGAACAAGTTAAAAGCTACAGAACTTCTTATGAATTAAGAGCAACCAGAGAACAGAACCTGATTTCCAAGTTTCCTTAACCGATTTCCAATTCTTGTAAAGGATCCCAAAAGACTTCTTTCCAGTTCACAATCCGGTCATTCTCAACCGCTACTCCGTCCATCCTAAGCAATTCTTCCATGTGGGTAGGAGTTTGAAAATGCATCTTTCCTGTTAGCATTCCATTTCTATTTACAACTCTTTGCGCCGGAACACCTTCCTGACCATGAACAGCATTCATTGCCCAGCCCACCATCCGGCTTCCGCTTTTTGTACCCAAATAAGCCGCAATCGCCCCATAAGAAGTTGCTCTTCCTCTTGGAATCAAGCGAACAACCTGGTATACACGATCGAAAAAATCTGCATTTGCCTCTGAAAGTTTAATTGGTTTTACCATGAACTAAAATTAATTGAAAAATAATAAATGTTCAAAAAGTTGAAAAGGTTCAATAGTGAATTCAAAATTGAAAAGTCAAAATTTAAATGTGGAAAGTTGTTTAAAGCAAAATACATTTGAACATTTGAACATTTGAACATTTGAACATTTGAACATTTGAACGAATCAAATATTATTCTCAAAATAGCTGTAACCATTCATTTCCGCAGTTGTTATAAAGGCAAATCCAAAGAACCCATGAAAACCTTCATTTTGTTAAGTGGACTTTTCCTTATTTCCACTTCGTTAAATGCACAACTGGCAGATCCCCCGGAAGAAAATACGCTTCCAAACTGGGAACTCAAAGTGTATCCGAATCCGACCAGTGATCTCTTGATCGTTTCTTCTTCTGTTGATATCAAAGATGTTACACTGATTGATCTGAACGGCCAGGTGATTAAAAACCGGGCGATGCCGAATTGGTGTTATTCCCTTCACGATCTGCCTGCCGGATGGATTTTCGTCTACGTTGAAAGTACGGACGGAAGAGTTGAAAAGAAAAACATTTATAAAAATTAATACAGATCCCGCTTTCACGCGGGATTTCTTTTTTTGAATCTGTTTACATTTGTAAGAAAAACGTCATGAGAATCTTGCTTACGATTGCTTTGCTGCTTATTTCAAATTCGTTTATGACTTACGCTTGGTACGGCCATTTAAAAGACCATTCTGCTGAAAAGAAGACCGGAATATGGGTTTTCGCTGCAACCATACTGGTCAGCTGGGGAATTGCCCTTTTCGAATATATTTTCATGGTTCCAGCCAATAAAATCGGTTATCAGGGCAATGGCGGACCATTCTCATTGATTCAGTTGAAAATCATCCAGGAAGTTATTTCCATTGTTGTCTTCATGATTTTTTCCCTTCTGTTCTTCAAAAACGAGATTTTCAGATGGAATCATGCAGTGGCATTTTTGTTGATTTTAATTGCAGTCTACCTGGTATTTAAAAAGTAGATTGCATTCATGCGGATAAAGTACAGCTACATGAAATATTTTCAAGACGCATAAGAAATCAGCATTCATTCCGGTCAATTCAAATGAACCTTAAATTGACCGGAATATCAATGTCACAATCGATTAATGTCCTTATTTCGTGATCACTAATTTTATAAAATGCTCTTTAGATTCACAATCTTTTATCCTTAAAAAGTAGGAACCGCTTGACAATCCTTCCAAATCAACCTTACTAGTTTTTTCTTTTACTTGTCGAACACTAATTCCCATATTTGTTATTACGGTTACACTCTCCAAACAATCTATACCACTTATTTGAACTTCATTAGTAGCTGGGTTGGGAAAAATAGTTACAATTTTTTGTGTATCGAGCATCTTCTCCGCCTCATTAGATTCATGACTAATATCCCCCTGTATTCCTTCCGGTTTCTTCACACCCGTATGAGAAGACGTCGGAGCAACTCTGAATGTACCAGATCCACAGTCATAAATATCATCGGTATGAATCTGCGCTAGCAAACGTGCACCCGCTTTTACCTGGAAACCTGGTTTAAATTTGATTGATTTGGCATATATCAATGCTCCTGCAGGTAAATTATCAACCGAAGCGGTCAGTTTGATATCTGTGGATAAGGAACCAAAACTGTTGTATATCCTAAAATTGTTTACAGTACCCTCACTACCACTAGGCAATGTTCCCGAAACAATTGTATTGTTTCTCATATCTGCGTAAGGAAAATTATCGGAAGCATTGTAATTAATTCTATACAAATTATAAAGCAACATGTAATCCAAACCATTGTATTGCTGAGAATGCCAACTCGTTTTGACCTCGCCTTCCACAACAACCTCGTAATTGTTAGTAACAGGCTCGCATGCAGCTGTTCTAAAGCGGTTTCCCTTATTCCACCTTTGAGGAAGTCCATCAGGCCATATCTTGGTCCAATAGCCATTGGTCGTATATGTATAATCCGGAGTCCATAAAATATTCTCCAAATAAGGTCCCCGACAAGGACATAAATTCAGATCTTCCTTTATATCCACTAACTTATAGTTATCATTCGAATGTCCATACAAGGTATTGTTTAACAAAATATACATTTCCCACCCTATGTCCCCATCTACATAATCATCTAACGTCACAGGAAGAGCAGAATTTGAAATAGCCATAATAATGGCAGATAATGCATGGTTCACACTATGATTTCCTTCTCCACAAGGATTATCTACAACAGGTGCTTGTACTGCATTGTAATGCTTGCTCCCATCCGTAAAATAATTTTTTAACCTGTTAAGAGATGGTATGAACCATGCACTATTTCCACCTATCATCACTTCTTTGTTTCTTATAGGATTTTTAATAATCCATGCTCCGTTATAATAGTTCAAAAGTCTTAAAGCCGTAGTTGATGCATAATCACCCACATTGATTCCAGTATAAGTAATGTCCGAACAATACTCCTTTGCAAGTACCAGCCCCATAAAAAGACTAAACAACTGATCCTGAGACATTTCATTTGCCGGAGGAGAATTGGACATATAATAGTTATGAATATAACCGGAATCAGCATAGTAACTGTATTGAAAATCTTTGGGTCTGGCCATGCTGCTTTCCATTGAGGTATATGGAAAATCAAAATCTTCTAAAATCGAAGCAGGAACGTCATCCCGGATAATGAAACCATTTAAAGTAGTTGAAGTGTTTCCCGGATCCCAGGTATCGGTAGTCTCATCATATGGAACTTCCGCCAGGTTGTTCTGCACAAACTCCCAATCGTCCGGAATTGAATGATCATTCGATGCTAACGGAACACTGGTTGCATTATAATAACTCCAGACCTTTTCCGCCACCCGATCCAAACGATCGATGGTTTTAATTGCCATAAACAGTTCGTAAACCGTTTCATCAGTTGGCAAATTATTCATTTTGAGAGCCTTATATTCAGTAGCCAAAACAGCAATATACCAGCCCAGTTCAATCGTTCCATCAGCCCATTTAATCCTTGAACCAATAGGTGACATCGGATCCGGATCCCAAGCCGGACCAGAACCTATTCTACTGGCGGGTATGTTATATCCTGGTTTATCACCGACACGCAAAAAACGCTCTTTCAATTGCTTTCTCATGTACCAATACTTCTCCAGATTCTGGCGATCACTTTGTCCGAATAGCATTATCGAGTGAAAGAACATGATAATCACTAATAAGTTAATTGTTTTCATAATCTGCTTATTTTTTGAATATGAATTAAACCTGAAAAGTGTTTCTAGTTTTGCCGGGTATTAATGGCCTCTATTTCCTTACTCATTTCTTTCATCTTTTCCTCCAATTGAAGAATATAAAGAGTGAGTTCTTCTACTTTTTCTAATAGCTTCACATTCAGTTCCCCTACATTGATCTGCCCTTCTTCTTTATATTCTGATTCGGATTGAATTCCTGGCAAATGTTTATTCTTTCGAATATATTCTCTCAATTCTTCCATTGACATCAAAGGATACTCTTTTGAAAAAACATAATCAGGGATAGCCACCAAATCCACTAAGATTTCTCTTGCTCTAATCGTTCCGTCTGAATTAAGAGCAATTCTTTTGGTTCCAGAACCCAAACCCGAAGGACTTTCAATAATCAATCGACCATTATAAATCGTCAGGTTTCCATTACTCACTTTTGCATTTCCTCCCGAAACTTCTAATTTTTCAGATGGTGTACCTGTTCCTATCCCCACTTTTCCGGTTGGAGTTAATGTCATCACTGACAAATCATTCGCTGTTCCATTGGGATCATAAAAAAACTCTAACGGTGTTCCTGTAAGATCATCACTCCAGGATATTTGACGTTTAGTAGTACTTAAGATAAAGCCTAATTTGTTAAATCCAGTTGGTAGGTTTAAATACATTTTGTCCATGAAGTTAATTGTCCCATTGGTTTGAACACTGATAGGTATTATGCCTGCATTATCATATCGCAGGTTAAAATCAGTTGAGTTTGCCGATAACTCCCAATTTCTTGTTACAGGAGGTAAACTGAAATTGTTGTATTCAAGTCTAATAATTGGCGATGTTATTTCAGGAAATCCACCACCTGGAGGATAAGTCGAAAAGCCGCTTACAGTAAGTCTTTTTGTAGGAGTTGTTGTACCAATACCGATGAAATTCCCGTTTTCTGTGATCAGAGATGAAGTAACTCCCGATAAAGGTGGCGTTGTGGTTGTAGTAGATCTCAAAATAGGGTTTTGAGCAAAAGAACTTGAAGCATGCAGAAAAAACAGGGCACAAAACCCCCAGTGAAAAGTAATCTTGTTTTTCATAATGAATAGATTTAATAGTTACGGTTAGCCAAGCCTGTAAAACGTAGTAAGCGGTTTTAGCATTAGCTTTTTACCCTATTAAATTTATGAACTTATTTTAATCATATCCGATTTGTAAAAAAAAATCACTATTCCCTTACTTCGCATGTCTTTTTTAAACGTTTTAAGATTTTTATTTCTGTAATTCGTCAAACCTTCAACGAATCATCTTCAAAAACGTCTGCCACATGATTTTGATATCCTGGCCCAAAGTCGGGTTGGCAATGTATTTTTTGTTCAGTTCGATTTTAGCCGGCATGATTTCATGAATATAGGTTTCACGCGGATTTTCCGACTTTCCCAACAATTCATTCTCTTTGAAATATTCCAAAGAAGCATAGTCCGTAATCCCGGGTTTCACGGAAAGAATTTTTCGTTGTTCTTCCGTATAAAGACTGACGTATTCCTGAACTTCAGGTCTTGGACCTACGATACTCATTTCTCCGGTCAGCACGTTTAAAAACTGTGGAAACTCATCCAGTTTCGATTTCCGGATAAAATACCCGACACGGGTGATTCTCGGATCCCGCATTCCAACCGTCAGCTTGCCTAATTTATCGGCATTGACACGCATGGTGCGAAATTTCCACAACTTGAACGGAACACCATTCTTCCCGATTCGTTCCTGCCTGTAAAATGCTCCGCCTTTGCTTTCCAAAACGATCGCAAGGGAAATCAGGATTCCGAAAGGAAGAAATACCGACAGAATAATCAGAGAAACCAGAATATCGAACAAGCGTTTCATTATCCCAGCACTTGTTTTACAGCCGTTTTCACAGCATGAAGAACAATTTGAACCTGTTCGTCCGTCAAATCAAAATAAACAGGTAACGTAATTTCATTAGAGTATTTGTCCCAGGCCTCCGGATAATCCGACATTTGATAGCCTAATTTCTTGTAAGCCGTCAGAATCGGTAATGGCTGAAAGTGAACATTCACCGAAACGTCCTGGTCAAAAATGGCTTGCATGATCGCATCACGCTGTTCTTCCGATGCTCCTGCAATTCTCAACTGGTACAAATGATAACACGTTTCGCGTTTCTCATCTTTCATTTTCGGAAGAATGGCCCAGGATTCATTTTTCAATCCTTCATTGTATGCCAGGCAAATGGTTTTTCTGCGTTCCAGGTTTTCATGAAAACGCTCCAATTCCACCAAACCGATAGCAGCCTGGATATCCGTCATGTTGCACTTGAATCCCGGCTCTGCAACATCGTAGCGCCAGTTTCCTTTTTGTGCTTTCGCAAGTGCATCCTTGCTCTGACCATGAAGGATTTTAATACAAAGTTCTTTGTAAATTTCTTCGTGATCAAAATCATCCGGAAGATTGATTGTCATGGTTCCTCCTTCAGCTGTTGTCAGGTTTTTTACCGCATGAAACGAAAATGCACTTACATCGGCAAGACTTCCCGAACGTTTTCCGCCATAGGTTGCACCAAAGGAATGCGCGGCATCTGCTGCAACCAAAATCCGGCCTAATTTCTTCTGATATTCCGAATTTGCCTGGAACATTTTTTTGATTTCAGGATCGTTCACGATTTCGTAAATCCCATCATAATCGCACGGAAAACCGGCAATATCAACGGGCATGATCGCTTTCGTACGCGGGGTAATTGCTGCACGAATGGCCGCTACCGAAATATTAAAATCATCCGGATTCAGATCTACCATCACCGGTTTTGCCCCGGTATGAATAATCACATTGGCAGAAGCGCAATACGTAATCGCAGGAATGATCACCTCATCTCCCGCCCCGATTCCCCACCAGCGCAATAGCAATTCCATTCCCGCAGTCCAGGAACTAACAGCAACCGTACATTTGTTTCCACAGTATTCGGTCAACTGTTTCTCGAACAATTTTGTTCTCGGGCCGGTTGTGATCCAACCTGAAGTTAAAGCACTTGTTACTTCATCAATTACGCGCTGATCGATGCGGGGTGGTGAAAACGGAATCATATTAAAATCTATTAAATTTTGTCTTTCTGACCAAAAGCAATACCTGCTTTCATTTTGGCGAAATTACTGAATATTCTACTATCGCGACATGTTTTTGTACTTATCTCCCGGCTTTCTGTTGGCAATCAAAAAGGTTCCGATTCCTTTCAGGTAGCCCCAGCCGTAGCTGATATGCAAAATCGGGAAAATCACAAAAATGCGGTTAAACTCATTGACACTTTCCGCAATCCGGGAAGTAACCAACAATCCCAACAGGACATACATTCCAAGGAAAGACAATCCTACGAAACCAAGCAGCATGTGAATCAGGAACAAAAAGGGCACAACAAACAAAAACAAAACAAATAAAGGCGGAACCAATTGTCTGAGCGTTGTAACGGCTTTGTGTTTCTTATTGACATATACTTTCCAGTATCCGTATTGCATGAATTGCTTCCACAATTGACTGATGCTTCCACGAACATAATACTTCAGGGAAACCGATGCATTGTACCAGATTTTTCCTCCGGCCTGTGTAACCCGGAAGTTAAAATCATCATCCTGGTTGCGGATCAGTTCTTCATCAAAGTACCCGATTTTTTCAAAGACCCAAGCCGGATACATCGGAGTTCCAACTGTATCTACAAAACCGGATTCGCTGAGTGTTCTGAAATTCCCCAATCCCATTCCGAAGGATGTTCCCATTGCTTTTGCAATCATTTTTCCTTCTTCGTTGAGATAAACGTTCTCTACTGCTCCGCCAACACACCAGATTTCCGGATTACCTTGCAGTGTTCTTACCGCCTCTTTCAAATAATCGGGTGAGACGATCTGGCGTGCTCCGATAATCTGGTAGAAATCTGCATCTTTTGTCGCATAGATTCCCAAATTAAAGGCATAAGGTGTCAGTTGTTTCTCATTCGGAACAATTTTCAGTTCCCGGTATTTTGTTTGAAGGCTTTCCAGTAATTCAAGTGTTCCGTCATTGCTTTTTCCATCAACTACATTGACGAACAATTCGCAATTTTCCGGCAAATCGGATGCATAAATAGCCTGAATACATTCTTCGATATTCCGGACTTCATTCCTGCACGGGATTATAACTGCAATTCTCATTTTTTCTCAAACGGTTTTGCAGGGTTTCCGGCTACAACACTTCCTGTCTCCACATTTTTCACTACCACAGCACCCAATCCTACTAAAGAATTGTCGCCAACCTGTAGTTTTTGTCGAATCGAAGACGATGGGGAAACCCATACATTTTCTCCGATTTCAACACTTCCCGCAACCATTGCGTTTGCAATAATCAAACTGTTTTTACCGATCTTCACTCCATGGGCAATGTGAACCAGGTTATCTACTTTCACATTTTCTTCGAGTAAAGTAGAACCCAAAACAGCCCGGTCGATACACACATTGTTTCCGATCTCAATACGGTTCCGAAGTACCACATTCCCGATATGCGGCATCAATTCGTATTCATTTTCTTCGTTCATCTCGTAGCCAAAACCAACTCCGCCGATCGTATTGTTTGAACCAAGCGCGCAATCATCACCGATTTCAGTTCCTGAATTAATAACTGTGTTTGCACCGATTGCTACCCGGTTTCCAAGCACACAGTTTTTATCAATAAACACGTTTGCGCTGATGTAAACCGTGTCCGGATTAAATTTCACAGACGGATCGATTACTGCCGTAGGATGAATAAATCCGAAGGTCTTTTTCTCTGCAAAAAACTCCTGCAGCACTTTCAAAAATGCACTGCGCGGCTTTTCTACCGGAACCAGGTTCAGTTGCGGCAATTGTCCGTTCATTTCAGCGAAAACCGGAATACTTACAATCACACTTCCACCTTTCAATCCAAGCAGGTTTTCTTTGTTTTTATCGGAACACCAACCCAAAGATCCTGTACCAAAATCCGCATCATCAATTGAACGAATCTGGGCAATCTGTTGATCATTCCCCGAGCTTTCCTGAGCGGACAACAAGAAACTTCTAATTTCTTCTAAACGAATCATATCAATCAATTATCCAGCGAACGATGTTAAATGCCTCTGCATATTTTGTCCCGATCTGAACTCCTCTTGTTCTTGCAACGGATCTTAAAAAGTCTTCGTCGGAATATGGTCTATGCGCCTGGGACTGGTATTCTTTCAAGGCATTCACCTTCGTTTGAACATGGTTTTCAGTCAAATGAATGAAACTGGAAGTAGAAAACGACAAATTGTTCCATGGAAGTTCATACGACATGATGGACGAAAATTTGAATGCTCTCAAACCTTCCGTAGCAATTGTTGCGTGATCCTGGTGCACATCCTGCAAATCCGGCATGAAAATCAACTCCGGCTTAATATCCGAGCGAAGTTTGATCAAATCATCCAGGATATCCTGGCGACGGTATCCGAACGTACGCACATCGTAATCAAACAAAATCAGGTTTTCAGGCTTAATTCCAAGAACTTTCGTCGCAGCCTTCACTTCCGTAATCAGAATATCTGACGGAAACTGAGGAAGTACGGATTGCTGGCAAGCAGAGAATGCCGCATAATACACTTCATGCCCTTCTTCAATAAATTTCACTATTGATCCACCACATCCGAATTCACCATCATCTGTATGAGGTGCCAAAACAAGCACTCTTTTTTTATTTTTCATTTTATTCAATCGTGTTTATATCTCGTGTGTTGTTAAAGCACGAATCATGAAGTTAGCTAAATAATTATAGAAACTCACCAATCCGCAACAACCCTTTTAATCACATCTTTAATCTTCGCGGTAGATGTTCCGTCCCCGAAGTGATTTTTTCTTTTTGTACCAGGAGAAAAGGACGCTATTGCTTCCAAGATTTGATCTTTTGAAGCTCCGACAAGTACATTCCATCCGTCTTCAACTGTCTCCACCCATTCCGTTTCCTCTCTTAATGTAACGCAGGGAACACCCAAAAAGAAAGCTTCTTTTTGAACTCCACCGCTATCTGTTACGATTTTTTTTGCAGCATCCTCTAAACGAACCATATCCAAATATCCCAGGGGTTCAATAATCCGAACATTTTCAGAGACTTTTATTCCGTAATCAGACATGTATTTCAATGTCCGGGGATGTAATGGTAGAATAATCTGCTCTCCGGATTCATTCAATGCTTCAAAAATGGGTTTCAAGCGATCCGCATTGTTTGTGTTTTCCGCCCGGTGAATGGTACACAGAATAAATTCTTTTTCCCGGAGATTCAATGTCTCTAGAATAGTACTTTTTTCTTTGGCAATTCCGGCAAAATGCAAAATTCCGTCGTACATCACATCACCTACCAAATGAACACCTTTGGTTATTCCTTCTTTTGCCAGGTTCTCAACAGCAGTTTCCGTCGGTGCAAACAGGAGACTTGACAAATGGTCCGTCAAAATCCGGTTTTGTTCTTCCGGCATGGATTTATTGAAACTCCGCAACCCGGCTTCCACGTGAATTACCGGAATCAGCATTTTGGATGCGGCCAAAGCTCCGGCTAATGTCGAATTCGTATCACCGTAAACCAATACAAAATCAGGTTTTTCACTTTCCAGTACCTTCTCGATCTCTATCAGCATTTCACCTGTCATTGCTCCATGAGAACCCGAACCGATATGTAAATGATAATCCGGCTTGGGAATATTTAATTCCTCAAAAAACACATCCGACATGTTTGAATCGTAATGCTGCCCGGTATGAACCAAAACCTCATCAAAACTATCTTTCAAAACAACCGATAAGGCTGCTGCTTTGATAAATTGCGGACGGGCGCCCAGGATGGTAACTATTTTGTGTTTCCTCATTTTTAGCCCTTGTTTTGGTTTGCTCTTTCCGAGACATTTTGAATGAATAGCAACAGAACCGGAATCCAGAACGAATAAAACACTACGCCCGATTGACGCTGCAACATGGATTCAAACAACATATTGAAAGCCAATCCGGAGATCAGGATTAAGAGCATCACATTTCGGTATTTGATGGCTGCATAAATGCAAGAAACAATTATTCCCAACAGAATCAACAAACCTGGAAACCCGATTTCGAGTGTCGTTTGCAAATACTGGTTATGCGGATTGAGATCGTCGGCAACCAACTGGTGAAAGCCATATCGATCCAATCTCCCGAAAAGATATTCGTCCACATTCCCTGTCCCGACTCCAAGCGGATGTTCTGCAATCAATTCTGCTGTGATCGTCCACATTACCAGTCGCTTTTGATTTCCGGGGATTTCCGGATCATCCAACCGCTTGTCTAAAAACGCATGCGGGTCTGAAATATATTCTGAAATAGCTCCTTGTGTTACCTGAACATCGTCTTTGATTTCCGGAAGTTTACTTAGAACTACAAATAACAGAACCGGTCCCAAAAACAACACTGAAAGCGCCACCCATTTTCCGAGTTTCTTATAAAGAAAATAGACAAACAATCCTACCAGTACCATTCCCAGGAACAACATTCCGGCAAGACTCAGGCAAAAGAAATAAAACACCAATGCAAACAAGGTATACGGAATAACGGCAAACAGGGAAAATCCTTTCCATTTCTTCCGGTAGCCATACCACGCGGAAACCGTTGCAAAGAGCAGGAATCCGGAGAAATAACTCGGATGGTGAACCGGAGAAATATAACTGGACGAAAAACAGTACAGCAACCACTGATGCCGTTCGTAGCAATTGCAGGAACTCAAAATTCCGATTCCGGCTACAACAAGCGTTCCGGCTATTAACCCGATAACGGACCATTGAAGTTTCAATTCAAATTTCGGCTTGATTGATAACAACAACGGGATGATCAGCAAAGACAATTTGTATTCGGCATACTTTAGCCCGTTTGCTAATTCATGGGCAAAAAAGATTCCTACCAGGTAAGCCACATAAAGTAACATCATGAACATTCCCGGATGATTCAATTTCCAGCTTACTTCTTTTTTGATATAGGCCACAACGACCAAAACAAGAAGCACTATCACCATCGGCGCTGCCAACTTTGGAAAAACCAGTGTCCCAAATGAAAACAATCCGAGATATATGGAAAAAATGTGTCCGAAGCTGACTTGTTTCATGTTACGAATTTAGGAAATAATTAGTTGCGGTTTCAGATCACAAATGAAGTCCAAAAGATCGACAACATTTCTTATCTCCTCAAATAATACCAATACCGACTGGTAACATAACTACCAAGCCCCCCTCTATAGTCTAATTTCAAAACACATTGATGTTCATCAATCGATGTAATGTACCAAGCGTTACCGATATCTCCAAAATTTCCCTCTTTATTCAGATAACCTTCATCTTCATTCATTTCAACAAGATCATCATTCCATTTATACAGATTTACACCTTTCACTTTCTTAAAGACATATGTTTTGGGAACATGATCGGTATTGTAATATACGAGACTATCGTTATTGTTGGGTTTGAATTCCACAATACTATCACAGGTCCAGGTACCGACAATTTTTTTTCCATAAGGACCCAGCTTTCTCTTTTTACAGGATGATAAAGCGATAAGAGAAAAACATGTTAACAGGATGACAAAATATTTCATTCGCATTGATTTATAGACATATACTACACCCTGGCATAAAGTGTAAACAATTTGTTTTTTTCAATATCCCAGTTGTATTTTTGCACAATCGCCTCACGGCCTTGCTGTCCCATTTGTTTTGCTTCTTCCTGGTTGTTGAGCAATTGCTGAACTGCCGCGGCAATTGCCTCCGGATTTTGCGGATCAACGCATATTCCGCATCTGTTTGATCCTACAATCTCTTTCCATAACGGAAAATCAGAACAAATAACCGGAATTCCGGCACTCATGTATTCAAACATCTTGATCGGTAAAGACTCCATGTGATTCGGTGTTGGCAGCAAAGTCACCATCCCGACCTTTGATCTTTGAAAAATGGATAACAATTCTGTTCTTCCAACGTATCCGTAGAATTCAACCATATTCCATTTTTCTTTCACCTTTACCTGGGCTTCAAGAGCTTCATTGGAGAAATTACCGGCCAGGTTCAAACGAATTTCCGTCAGATAAACCAAGGCATCCATCAATTGATTAATTCCTCTTACCTCCGAAATTCCTCCTACATAGCAAATTTCATCTTTCTTCAGATTCCAATCCGTTGAATCCATCAATTCTGCCATCATCGGGTAATTACAAACATCAATTGTATTCGGATTGATTTTTATAAAACGTTCCCGGATATGGGGAGTGGAAACCACTACTGCACTTAATCTTTTCGCTACGAAATTCTCATAACGCTCGAAGCAAACCGAAATCAGTTTCCGAAAAACCTTCGGAATCCAGAATTTAGCAAGTATTTGACGGGGAACATCCTCGTGTGCATCATAAATAACCTTCTTCCCTTTTCGTTTTAATTTCAGGGCAAACCGCAGCAATTCAGGATCATGAAAATGATAAATGTCCGCTTCGATTTCCAAGGCTTTCCGATAAACGCCTTTTGAAGTCTTCAACATGCGTGAAATTCTCCCGGAATAACTGACATTGGCGCTCAGAACCTGAACTCCTTCTACTTTTTTTTCTTCCGTATTCGTCGCAATCAGATACACTTCATGACCTGCTTCAGCAAGTGATACGCATTCCTTATGGAAAATACGAATATCATCCGGTCTGTGAACTGATGTGAAATGACAAACTTTCATTTATGCTTTTATCTTAGAAAAAATTCGTTTTAAATCGCTTTGTTCCGGGTAACTAATCAATACCGCACGGTGTTTTCCGTGAAATACAAACATACTTCCGGCTGCAACGGCAGAAGCTCCGGCCTGGTTGATTGCTTTATCAAAATCATCAACTGTTGCAGCTCCGCCGCAAGCAATTACAGGCACCTGAACTGCAGCACTCATTTTAGAAATCAAATCCAGGTCATAACCTTTCATGGTTCCATCACGGTCAATCGAATTGATCATAATTTCACCAACACCAATACTATCCAGTTGTTTTGCAAATTCTACCGGATCTTTCTTGGTGTTTGTTTTTCCTCCTTCAGAAAACAATTCGTATTTCCCCCAGAAGTTCTTTTTGACATCCAACGAAACAGCAATGGTTGAACTACCGAATTGATAAACTGCTTCACGGATAAAATCCAGATCCTTGTAGAGTTGGGAATTGATAATTACTTTTTCTATTCCGATCTTTAAAATAGCACGAATATCTTCCAACGTTTTGATACCACCACCATATGCCAATGGCATAAAACATTCTTCGGCAACTTCTTTCAGAAATTCCAGTGGAATGGGTCTGTTTTCCGTTGTAGACAAAATATCCAGGAAGATCAATTCATCTACTTCTTTTTCATTAAAGATTTTGACCGCATTCAACGGATCACCAACATATTTTGGTTCTTTGAATTGAACCGTTTTTACCAAACCTGCATTTTTCAGCAGTAAAACAGGAATAACTCTTGGAATTGCCATTAGAAATTGGTCATAAAATTGGTCAATAGTTTCATTCCGTATTTGTGGCTCTTCTCCGGATGGAATTGAACCCCCAAAATATTTTCTTTTTGAAAGCCCGAATCAAATTCAAGAATGTAGTTACTTGTTAAAATCGCTTCATCCGGGTTATTGCATTTGACATAGTAGGAATGAACAAAATAGAACTTCGGTTCTTCATACATATCTTCCAGCAAGGGACTGTTTCCTTTTTCGGATACATATTCCCATCCCATATGCGGAATCGGAAATTTTTTATCTGCTTTGGTACTGTCAAATTTGATCGTTTCCGCATCTACCCAGCCCAATCCGGGCAGGCCTCCTTCCGCACTTCTATTAGTAACCAGCTGCATTCCCAGGCAAATTCCCAAAACAGGTGTTTTTTCTACCAGAACTTTTTGATTCAGCAATGGAATCAAGCCTCTTTCTTCGAGGTTTTTCATTCCCTGGTCAAAGGCACCAACTCCCGGAAGAATCAGTTTTTCTGCTGATTGAATCACTTGATGATCTGAAGTAATTTCAGACTCGTAGCCGATTTTCTTCAACATATTTTTGATCGAACCTAAATTCCCCAAACCATAATCAATGATTGCAATCATTTTCTTTTCAACTTATGATAAATAGAATAAATTCGTTTCAGGCGCTTTTCGTCATTCGGATAATCCGAGTATTTTTTCGGCGGTGCATTCAAAACAGCTTCAAATTCCTGTTCATTCATCCCCAATTTTTTAATTACGTATGCTTTATCAGAAGCAAGCAAATCCGCAGGATATGTTTCCTTTTTCATTTCTTCCAATGCTTCCTCCCTTGTGATCTGTCCGGAACAAATAAGTGATGACAAATGAGCCAACCGCTTATCGTAGCCAAATTTTTTCGGTAAGTAGTACGCCTGGAAAAAACGTGTAAACACCGATTCGTAATGCTTTCCTCCGTAATAAACCCATCCCAATTCGTTTTCAATCACTTTCATCGCGTCTTCTTTTACGTAAGGAACGTAATTGAGCAGGCGAACCATCTTGATTTTCTTGACATAGGTATAATAGAACTCTTTGTAAAATCCTAATAAAGGATAGGTTTTGAACGGAATTTTTCCAAAAATCTTATGAATTCCTCTTACCTGTTTTACATCTTTGGCGTTGTAGCCCCAGCTATTCGGTAAAATTCCTTCTGTCGCAAAGTTACTTCCGTTCAGAATGTATTTGATGTTGTATTTGGAACACAAATGGTAGGTTGCAGCTAAAAATGCATGGTCGGATGGTGTTTCTGCATTAGCAACCGAAGCTTTCAGAAAGGAAATCTGCAAATCTCTGAATTCTTCCCAATCCACGACCCAGGTTTGATAATCAAACCCCAGTTTTTTAACGATGTTTTCGATGTTTTTCACAGCCAGCTCTGAGTTCCAACCGTTGTCAAAATGAAAAGTCAAAGCACGCAACCCCAATTGTTTGGTCAGGTAAGCCACATAGGAACTATCAACTCCCCCGCTCACTCCGACAATACAATCGTAATCACTGTTCTTTCCGTCTTCTTTCATCTGGGCAACCAACTGTTTCAGTGCCTCATCCGATTTAGCACCATTGTAAACATAATAAGGCGCTAAGCGAAAATATTCGTTGCAATGATTACAATTTCCCTGCTCATCAAACGTGATCTCAGGATCAGTAGTATCCATGATACAACGGTTACAACGTTGGTACGGACGTTCACTATTCATTTGTTCAACACTCATTCTACTGTGTTACTTGTTGATAAATATCCATTAATTGTTTCGCAATGAACTCACCCGAAAAATGACTTACAGCAAACGAACGAATCTCTTCCGCGCTGTAAAGTACTCTGTTCAGGTAAACCTTTTCCATTGCCAAAGATATGGATTCCACATCGATTTCAGTCAATTCGCCCAGGTAAGATTCCGAAATAATTGATTCCGGTCCACCGCATTTTGTAGCGATAACTGGCAAGCCGCAACTCATTGCTTCTATTAAAACAACTCCGAATGTTTCTTTGAAACTGGAGAGCACAAATACATGCGATTCATTGTACATATGGAGCAACTGATCGCGGGATTGATGTCCGGCAAAATCGACCTGTTTTTCCAGGTTCAACTCGTTCACCAATTTTTCCAACTCACTTCTCAGCGGGCCGTCTCCGACAATCGTTAAGCGCGTTTCCGGGAACTTTCCGGAGAACTGATGGAATGCATGCAGCAGCATTGCCTGGTTTTTGTTTGCATTCAAACCTGCTACATGGATAAAGGTAAACGGCTCCTTTTTCTGGATTTCCGGGTTGATGTTAAACGCAGAAATATCTACAATATTCGGCACATACTCAAAATCCAGGTGATAATTTTTCTCCAGGGTTTCTTCCAGGAATTTACTTACCGCAATCCGGATTGATGCGTGTGTAAAGACATCTTTGGCAACCGGCTCCATCGATTCCGGAATGGTTCCGAGCAGGAAACGGGAAGAATGCTCTGTCACCACATACCGAATTCCATATTTCTCTTTGATTGCTTTGGCAAATTCCCCACCTTCATAACAATGCAGGTGAACAATCTCCGGAAGTCCGAATTCGTTGATATACTCTTCCAGCAAAGCCATTCCATATTTCCGGGCCTTCTTTACCAGGTAATCCGGGCTTTTTGGCTTGTTCAAATACGTTCGGGTAAATGTCTGCACACCATTCCGAACAAATTTTTCTTTCCCGAACTTCCATTTTCGCAGTTTCAAAAAGGAGAAAACAGAAACCGGAATTGCACTGATCACTCCTACATCATGACCGGCAAGTTTTAATGCTTCTGCCTGATCACGGTAAAAAATCCCGTCGAGCGGTTCATATTCATTCGGATAACCTGAGGAAATAACTAAAACATGCATCGTTTACAATTTTGATTCATCCGTTCGTTTAATGAAATGGATGGCGATGTAAATTACAAATAAGTAAAAGATAATCTGAGCAATGGTGAAACCCCACAAGGCTCCGTTCAATGTCAGATTGCTCCAGTATCCGGCAAAAAAACCGGCTATAATGAGTAATAAATGAATAAAATCATAGATCATCATGACCTGTTGTTTTCTCAAACGCATGTAAATAAACGAAAGAGAAGAAGAAACAAACCATACCGCCAGCCAAAGCACCATGATCCGGGCAATGTCCATTAAGTACAACCATTTTTCACCCAGTAACTGCGCAACCCAGGAAGCCGGAATCAAATAAACCACCAGGATCGGAACCAAGGCAACCAACATCAGGTTTTTCGCGAAACGCTTATACATTTCAAGCAATTTTTCTTTGCTCTTGGTTTCTGCTACTTTGGAATAAAAAACCTGTGAAAAGGAAATCGCTACAACACCAAAACCAGCCGAAAGATAGGTCATTGAAACCCCGATCATTCCTACAATATCTTCTCCGAAGTAAAAGAGGAATAACTGAAGGTAAACCACATTAATCAGGTTGCCAATGAAGACACTTGGCGTTGTAAAGAAAATAAACTTGTTGTTTTCCTTCACCATTTGATTGCTGTGCTTTCTGTTAATCAATTGAAGTGCTTTTTTATCTCTCTTGAAGAACATCCGTAAATAGTACGCATTTGCAAAAACAAATCCGGATACCCGGCCGATAATCAATCCGAGCGGACCGAAATGAAAAAAGCCTGCAATAAATTTGATGGATTCCGAAGAGGAAGTCTGGATTACTTTTGACAGGGAAATGATCTTGAACGCTTTTTTCCTGTTAAACCAATAAGACGCTATTTCAGAAAGTGAAAAGACAATGACATAAAGCGGCAGCAGGAACATGTAACTTTCCAATCGTGGCTCTCCGAAATATGCTGCCAGTTGTTTTTTAAAGATCAACGCAACAATCGCAGATACAAACATGACGATCAGCATGACCCGGATGGCGCCATACAACAGATTGATGGCATTTTTTACCCTCCGCTGGATAACAATTCCGTACTCCAGTTTACAGGTTGCCACATTTGCAAAGAGCTCGCAAAATGAAATAAAGATTGCCAGTAACCCGAAGTCGGCAGGAGAATAAAAATACTTCTGCAAAAAAGGAAGTGCAATAAACGGAATCAGTTGAGATAATAATGATCCGCTAAACAGCACAAAAATATTTCTTATAAAATCTGATTCCTTAATTCGTTGAATCATTCTCATTTTCTTTAGCTGAAATCAGTTTACTGAAAAACAGAATTACGAGAGTGAAATTAATCCAAATAATCGGTAATGGAAGAGAAGTTGAGTTAGAATTACTCATCAGGAAGAAGCAAACCAGCAGCAACAGCAGAGTCAGATGATTGATTCCCCACTTTTTCGCCCGGAAATCTTTCACCAGGTAAATCAACGGATATAGCAATATTGCGATAAAAAACAACGTAATTCCGATTCCATACTGAGCTAATATTTCGATCGTCAAATTATGAGGGCTGTTGATGGTTCCCAGGTCATATTTGGATTTTCCCGCCAGTGTAAGCGCTGAATAACTTCCTGCACCCGCTCCGATAAAATGAGAATCTTTTAAATAATCAAGTCCTGCAAGGATCAGTTTTTTACGCACAGCATCACTTCCCTTATCTTCTCTCGACGAAACCGGAAGATCAGCAATTTGAAGCGTAACTTCTTCACCAGCCATAAATTTCTTTGACGTTGCATCCTGGAATGAAACCCGCTTGATTAATCTTTCATCCTGCAACAATGTCCGGGCAACAGAATCAGTCTTTTCTTCATCCAAAACTTCTACTACCACATAGTTTGACCATTTTTCATTCACCCGTTCAAAAATGTGACGTGAAAATATCCCAATCAAAATCAAGCCCACAAAGCCTCCAAAAATTAATAAAATCCTTCCTTTCTGTGTTTTTTGTTTATAGACAACAAATGCCAGAATCAGGGCAATCAGAATACATGCTACAGGAAACGCAATTTTTTGGATGTGTGGATACTTTTTCAGAAAAGAACCATTTTCTCCGGCATACTTTTCCAAATCAATATATCGGGTATGAACAATTTCTTTTTTAAATGAAGCCCGGTACTCCAGCTCAATATCCATTCCCAAACAAACATCGTTACCAGCTCCTGCAGCATTTAAAGAATCTTTATTTTTCTCTACAAGGATCGAATACGTTGCTTCACTACCTGTCGAAACATTGTGTTGCTGATCCAGTTTCTTTACGATTAAAACCGTTACACCTACCAGCATGAGTGATCCCAAAGCAATTCCGGTCCATTTCAAATAAGCATAATACTTCAACTGTTTCAACCATTCCCGTTTGAAATGAAGCACCGCCAGGAAAGCGAAAAAGACAAAAACATGAGAGAACCTGGATTCCATATAATACAACATCGCCAATGCACAAACCAATGCCAAAATGCTGAGCTTGATGTGAATTCGCTTGAGAATTAAATAAATTGCAAAAACAATGGTTACACACAGGTAAATAGCATAGTGATTGGGATTATCGAACGTGAAAACCGGTACCGAATTGATTTTATGTGCTTCCCCGAACTTGGCAATGCTTTCCGTAAAACTGGATTGGAAGTGGGATTTAGTAATGATTTCATTAATCGAAAAGACTACGACACTAAAGAATACGAAAATCCAGAATTCGGCAAATTTCTCTTCAAAGTTCCGGACTTTGTTTCTCATTGTCAGGAGAAACAAATAACTCGAAAAACCTATAAAGATGTAAATAACCTCTTTAAACCCCTGGGCCCTGTCCGGACACCAGTACAACGATCCGATTGCATATACGAACCAAACGGACAAAAACCAAAACACGTATTTTTCATACTTTGAGCTATAGAGAACCAATTGCCTTGAAAGCAAAAAATAACCCAATCCTAAAAGAACAAGCAAGCGATAAGCATAGAATTGAATTCCGAAGATTTTAAAGTCAAAAAAAATACTTCCTCCTACGAACGAAAGAATAAAAAATAAAAGTAATAGATGGTTAAGTTGTTTTTTTGAAAAACTAAACATGCTTATGGTTTTCTTGTGGTGATTATGTCTGTAAAACATATAACGCAATTCTTCCAAAATGGTTGGATACTTGCGTTTCTCTTTTTTTAAATTTTCTGCAAAAGTAATGTTTTAATGCTCCTTCATGGAATGTTTACGGGCGAAGTTCAAATAAATCAGTATCACCATTCCAAAAACGATCGTTAAAAGAATCGTATTCAGACCCAATACAAATTCCATACTTGAGAAAGTTGCTGGCAAAAATCCAAATTTGAGTAATAATGAAATCAACAAGGGAAGCACTCCAAAGCAAAAACATTGCAGGCATGCAACCAAAATTCCGATTCCAAGCATCGTGCGTTGTTTCGACAAGATTAAGGCAAGTGTTGAAACGGGGGAAATTAAAAAATTCAAAAACAAGGCCGGTGCCAATATTTCAGCAATCCTCCCCGATTCTTCCCATTGATCTCCGAATACGAACCCGAAGATCGGCTCGCCATAAAAATACAATACCGTAAACGGAACAATCGCTATTAAAAACAAGGTTCTGATGGTCTTTTTTACCAAAGGATAAATATCCTGCTTGTTATTCACCATTTCCGAACACTTATTGAAAAAAACCTGTCCGATTGATTGTCCGAAAAACAACAAGGGGAGTTTCAGCATCATATATGCATGACTGAAAGAACCAAAAGCGCTTTTCCCGTAATAAAAAACAACAAACGTTGCTATAAGTAAATCTACTCCCAAATCCATCAATGCATGCGGCAGATTGATCGTTGGGAAAGATTTGTATTCTTTTGCCAAAACCCGAAAGCGCTTGCTGTCTTTGGTACTGTGGAATGCTTTCTTATCTGAAAGAAACGTCCGTATAAAAACGAATATGGAACTGAAAGCTCCCAGTAAACTACCTAAAATCAATCCGAAAGAACCCTGGTTCAGAAAACCGAATAACAAACGGAATCCATTCACTGAAAGAGCATTGACCATTCGCTGTAATGAAATCTGGCGAAACAGCTTTCTACGAATGGACCAGGATGTTCCCAGGCCGATCCAGACGTTGATGTATACACTCAGAACGACCATGATCAGGAAGACATAATCTGAGTAACCGGATCCATAAAAAAAAGAATAAATCATTCCCAAAAGCAGGACTGAGCTCAATACTACTAAAGAAATCCGGAATGAAAGACGGTAGAGCGAAAACGCGTGATGATCTTGTTTCGCGATGGGAAGTGTCAACTCGTACCGGGCTGTTGCGAACGCTGAAATGAAGGCTACCAAACGGGTATAAACTCCTAAATCTCCCATGTCCGCAGTCGTATAAATGCGCGTAAGAACCGGGTAAATGAGGTAGGCAATTACTTGAGCGATGACCGTACCTGTCATTAAAACCAATACGGATTTAACAAAGTCGGACTTGAATAATTTCGCTCTTAGTTGCATTGTAAAACATGACGAAGGTATTCCTGGATTCCTTCTTCGAATGTATATACGGGTTTATAGTCTAAATATTGTTCTATTTTTCCGGTAGATGCCAATGAGTCTTTAATATCTCCTTTTCTCGGAGGACCATAAGTAATGGTGTTTTTAGGAGTTTCTCCCAAAGATTTCAATCCTTCTTCCAATCCGTTTATGACGTTATTCAGTGTCAGACTACGGCCACAAGCCACATTGTATACCTGCCCGAAAGCCTGTTCGTTTTCAGAAATCAAGGACAGCAGGTTTGCATGAATAGCGTTGCGTACGTAGGTGAAATCACGGGATTGTTCTCCGTCTCCGTTGACCACAATTTCACCACCCTGGAGCATTTTATCCAAAAATTTCGGAATCGCTGCTGCATAAACTCCGTTTGGATTCTGATACGGGCCGAACACATTGAAATAACGCAATCCGATGGTTTCCATTCCATGTAATTGATGATATACACGACCGTATTCTTCGTTCAACTGCTTGGTAGCGGCATACGGAGAAAGCACATTTCCTTCCTGTCCTTCATGCTTCGGTGATGCAAGCGAATCCCCATATACAGAAGAAGAACTCGCATAAACGAAACGTTTTACATTTGCTGTTTTAGCTTCGTGTAGGATTGTCAGGAAACCGGTTGCATTTACCCGGTGCGTATTCAAAGGAAATTCTATAGACCGCGGGACAGAACCCAAAGCAGCCTGATTGGAGATCGCATCCACTTCCTTCAGCAATTCGCGGTAATCTTCCGGATTGCAGATATCTCCTTTAACGAAACGGAATTTCCCGTATTGGGACAAACGGTCAATGTTTGACTGAAGTCCCGTTTCCAAATTATCCAAAACAATAACAGAGGCGCCTATTTTCAATAGGGCCTCTGTCAAATTTGAACCGATAAATCCGGCGCCGCCGGTTACCAATATGGTTTTATTTTTTAATCTATCAGATATCAGCTGAACTTGATCCATACTACTTCGCGTAATTCACGGAACGTTTTTCACGAATCACAGTCACTTTTACCTGACCGGGATAAGTCATTTCGGTTTGAATTTTCTGAGAAATTGCAAATGACAATTCATCTGCACGTAAATCCGTTACTTTTTCACTTTCAACCAATACACGCAATTCGCGTCCTGCCTGGATAGCGTAAGCTGAATTTACTCCGTCGTACGACAAAGCAAGGTTTTCCAGATCCTTGATTCGTTTGATATAGGATTCTACGACTTCACGACGTGCTCCCGGTCTTGCTCCTGAAATGGAGTCACAGATCTGAACAATCGGTGAAATCAGCGTAGTCATTTCAATTTCGTCGTGGTGAGCCCCAATCGCATTCAATACATCCGGTTTTTCACCGAATTTCTCAGCGATTTTCATTCCCAGGATAGCATGTGGCAATTCCGGTTCTTCATCCGGAACTTTACCGATATCGTGTAATAATCCGGCGCGTTTTGCAACCTTTACATTCATTCCCAGTTCAGCGGCCATAATCGCACACAAGTTTGCTACTTCACGGCTATGCTGCAACAAATTCTGTCCGTAAGAGGAGCGGTATTTCATACGTCCGACCATCCGGATCAATTCCGGGTGCAAACCATGAATTCCCAAATCGATACAGGTTCTTCTTCCTGTTTCCGCGATTTCTTCTTCGAGTGATTTCTTCGTTTTAGCAACCACTTCTTCGATACGAGCCGGGTGAATACGTCCGTCCGAAACCAACTGGTGCAATGCCAATCGTGCGATCTCTCTTCTGACAGGGTCAAAACAAGAAAGGATAATTGCCTCCGGAGTATCATCTACAATGATTTCAACTCCTGTTGCAGCTTCCAGCGCGCGGATATTTCGTCCTTCACGTCCAATGATTCTTCCTTTTACTTCATCCGAATCAATGTTGAATACGGAAACCGCATTCTCAACAGCCTGTTCAGAAGCTACACGCTGAATTGTTTGAATCACAATACGTTTCGCTTCCTTGTTAGCGTTCAACTTTGCCTCTTCGGTAATTTCCTTGATATGAGACATTGCTGCAGTTCTCGCTTCGTCTTTCAAAGATTCCATCAATAGATTTTTGGCTTCTTCGATAGACATTCCGGTGATTTTCGTCAACTCAGCAACACGTTTCTGGTGCATTTTCTCCAATTCCTGGTGGCGTGTTTCATTCGCCTCGATTTTGGTAGTCAATTCACCCTGCAAACGATCCGTATCTTTTTCTTTTCTGGATACTTCTTCAATTTTCTGAGTCAGTGACTTTTCTTTGCTTTTCACCTTATCTTCCATTGACTGCATGCGTCTCTCGCGATCTTTTACCGCTTCTTCATGCTCTTCTTTCAATTTCAGGAAGCGTTCTTTTGCCTGAAGAATCTTATCTTTTTTCATTGCTTCCCCTTCCAGATCAGCTTCTTTCAAGATTTGTTCTTTTCTTTTCTTAAGCATTGTATTCTGGATAATGAAAGTAGCTATACCACCTCCTATCAACCCGATCAATGCTCCAATAATTACATTTACCATAGTTACTTAAATAAAAAAATCCCACTGCTTACGAGGATGTTACGTAAACAAGTGAGAACCAATTCTGCTTAATTCCGATAACTATCGGGACAATCAATTCAATGCATCCAAATCATCAGAAAGCGCTTTCAAAGCTGCTGTGGCTTCCGAATAATCAGCAGGAGGAGCAGGCGTATTTGCAGCCGGTGCTTTCCCGCTTCGTGTAGACAATTGCAGGGCAGTCATTGCCAGCAGGTCTTGCATATCGCGAACAGCAAAGTTATCTTGTAGTTGTTTGATTGCTTTATTAATATCTTCAGCAGCACGTTGCACCTTTTCAACTTCCGATTCCTGGACAGTTAAAGGATACGTGCGGCCTGCAACCACTACTTTTAAAGACACCTTACTCATTCGTTATTTTTAATTGTTGAATGCAGAAATCAATCTCTTTTACAAGTACGTCGATCTCAACTCCATTGGTCGAAACAGGCGGCACTTGAACTTGTTCACGCGCTTGGCTTAATTCTGTTTGAAGATTTTGGAGTTCATCCTCCATCACCTTTTTCTGATTTTGAAACTCAGAAACTTCAGCATTAAGACGATTAATTTCATCCGTCATAGAACGAACACGCTCTCTTTCAGCCACCAAAGACTGGTGTAACTGACGAGATTTCGCGCCAATCTGTTCAATTAAAGATTTCAACTCAGACGTCATCCAATAAGCGTTTGTACAAAAATAACAGGTAAAACCAATTCTACAACAATTTTAAGATAAGATATGAGTAGAATTTTACCTGAGAGTCATTCTCAAGGGGCAAAAAGGTTCAAAAAGTTCAATGGGTTCAAAAGTCCAATTATTTCAGTTTAAACACTTTTATCCAAAGATAACCTCTCCTCACCTGATCCTATTATCAGAATCTTCAGCCTTCAGTTACCTTTTGAGCCTTTTAAACTCTTGAACATTTAAACTTCCTTTATGCCTGGTTATTTGTCCCGCTGAAATTCATCGGAGGAAACGGTGGAGCATCTGTATCGTTAATAACTCCGTTCATCTGCTCGTATTTTTGAATATTATCAGCCAACGCGCGCATCAGGCGTTTTGCATTCTGTGGCGACATAATCACGCGTGAACGCACTTTTGCCTTCGGCATTCCCGGCATCATCTGAACAAAATCAGCAACAAATTCTGCCTGTGAATGGGTGATGATTGCTAAATTGGAATAGACGCCTTCCGCCAATTCCTCATTCAACTCGATATTAATTTGGTTTTCGTTGTTTTCCATATGACGAAAATACTAAAAGCATTGATTAATTCCAGATAACTATAGCTAATTTTGCATCATGAACGAAAAACAGAATTCTCAATCCATGCTTACGATTGTCATGGTCATCAGCATGATTATTTGGGGAATCAGTTGGCCGTCAAACAAAGTTCTGACTGTTTTCGGCTCGCCGGTCGTTCTGGGATTTTTCCGTTACGGATTCGTACTCATCAGTTTGATCTTATTATTGGTTGCATTAAAAACCAAAATGATCATTTCCAAAAAAGGAATTCCCTTTGTTTTAGCTTCCGGAGCTTTAATGGCCAGTTACAATTATACCTTTTTAGCCGGTCTGCAAAACGGAAGTCCGGGAGCAGGAGGAATCCTCGTAACAACTTTAAACCCAGTAATGGCTTACGGAATCGGGATACTGGTGGATTGGAAACGACCAACCAGGAACGAAACAATCGGTTTGTGTTTTGGAGTTATCGCCGGATTAACGCTTCTGAAAGTTTGGGGAAATGAGGCTATTTTTTCCAAACCTGGAAATCTCTATTTCCTTCTCTGTGCCCTGATTTGGTCGGTAATGAGCAAATTTACATCGAAATCTGCGAAATACGGTTCTCCTTTTGCCTTTACCTGGTGGATGTATTTTGTGACACTCGCATGTATCATTCCTTTCTGTGACTTCAAGGCAATCGGAGAATTGATGCAAACGACCGACATGAGATTCTGGGGAAATGTTTTGTTCTCAAGCGTCATTACAACCACATTGGCAACAACGACCTTTTTCTTCGCAACCTCTAAGATCGGAGCAGAAAAGGCAAGCAGTTTTATCTTTATTGTTCCCTTCAGTGCCGCCGTGTTTTCCTTTTTCATTCTTGGAGAAAACCTGGAAATTCATACCATCATCGGCGGACTTCTCGGAATCGGGGCCGTTTATATGATTAACAAAAAGTAACCATGTTGTACTGAATTCATTATAGTCCTGAAACTAAGTCTTTTTTTCTTTAATTTTGCCGTTCCAAAACTACAAAAAACATGAAACAACTAACATTCTTGTTCCTTCTACTAGCCGCAGTTTCTGTGGGATGTAAAAAGAAAGGTTGTACTGATCCTTCAGCAACCAATTACAATTCAAAAGCAACTTCAAATGATGGAAGCTGTACCTATCCGGATCCGGTTGAAACAGGCCCGTACCTGATTGTAAAAGTTCAGTTTGATTCCACGCAGCCGCGTTTGGACAACTTCGGAAACCCTGCAGTAATTCCTTCAAATCACTCTGTTCAATCTCCTGTTTTTCACGGATTGAGCGCACATTACCTGGAATTGGCACCAAACCAATTCACACAACTTCAGGCGGGTGAAATCATCTACCGCGGAGCAGAAACTACCCAGGGAGGTGCTATGGCAGCACAATTCAGTAAGGCCGTGGTGAAAGGAAATAACGAAGTATTCGCTAAAATTCCGTTGAAATCCATTGCTAACGGAAGCTATGAATGGTTGCGCGTTTCTGTGACATACCAGAACTTCGACCTGAAATACAAATACAACAATATCGTATCCACAGGAAGATTGGCTTCATTTGTTGGTTGGAACACCTACATTTCCACACATAAAATCAAAAACATGACGGAAACAATCAATGCAAATAAGCTGCAAGGTTATTGGGCATTTGAAGATTTCGGAATCATTGTGAACGGTCAGGCAGCAGGTACGACAGTAGTGAATCCATTGTTCAATACCAGCCCGATTCCTCCGGGATCATGTATCGTAACAGGTCAGTTTAATACTCCGTTGGTGATCACCGGAAATGAAACACAGGATATTACTATGACGATGTCTTTCTCTACAAATGGAAGCTTTGAGTGGTATGATGCAAACCAGGACCATTTATATGAACCAGCAGCAGGAGATTATCCGACGGATATGGGATTGAGAGGTCTACAGCCGATCATTACACCATAAATATATCTTATTGATTTAGAAAGGAGTGGATCGATTCACTCCTTTTTTTGTTTTTATATCTCCCGAAAAGAAAGTACTGTGGCATGGATCTTGCAAAATCGGGGGAAAAACACGTTATGAAAAAAATACTATTCATCCTTGCACTTACTACAGCAGCAACTACCCATGCACAAAATTTTCCTCAAAAAGGTTCCTGGTATATCGGAGGTACCGGTGGATTCTCTTCCGGATCGACCAAACAGGATACCTTGGTTGTGAAACGAAACTCCTGGTCGTTCTCACCTGAGTTTGGTACATTCTTAACAGATCATATTCAACTTGGTTTTGCATTAACCACAACAGGTGGAACCAATATCCCACATTCAGGACTTAAAGTTAATTCCTTACAATTCGGAGGGAATGTTTACAGCCGTTACTTTTTTGGAGAAAGTGACAGAGCATTTAAACCTTTTGTTGGAATTAATGTCGGATACCTGGCTGGTTTAAATAGAATTGCAGGAACAAAAACCTCTGATATCGGAACGTTCAATGCAAATCTGAATGCCGGTTTCGGTTATGCTATTTCGCCCCGGATTACCATTATCGGATCTGTCGGAATGTTAGGTTTCAACAGCAATCGCGCGCAACCGGTCAATGGAACAGCAACTGTTACGAATGATTTCGGTTTTAATGTAAACACCTTAGGCAACCGTTTCACAATCGGAATGTATTATACTATTTGTCAAGGAAAAGAAAACAAGTAAATCCAAACCCAGATAACCCAATAAAAAAACTCCCCGGTCACTGAGCGTAGTCGAAGTGCCGGGGAGTTTTGCTTTTAACTCATTCTTACATTTTCTGGAAGCGAAGCACTCTCTCATTCTGATTGAGAGAAAGGAAGTAAACTCCGGTTTTTAATTCTTTCAAAGAGATTTCAGTCCCCATTTCCGATAGCGAAAGCTGCTTGATCTGATTTCCCTGAAGATCGTAAATAACGGCTCTCTGAATGGAAGATAAATCCTCACCTGACAAGGTAATGGATTCAACAGCCGGATTCGGAAACAATTCAACCTGTAATGTCTTGTTTTCATTTATTCCCAAATCACACATCCATGTCCAGGGAGTTTCTTGTCCCGGTAGTGTTTGTGCTCCATCTTCCCTGTAACAAACCTGGTCCATTACAAACTCCAATTTCTGATAGTACAGTAAACCTCTGTAAGTGTTAAAGACAAATGTATTTGATTCAGGAAGCCTTCTTAAATGATAGGTTGCACTGTAAGTTCCGTTTGTTTCCAGAATACTGTCTACCTGGTCGACATACAATGTGTCGTAGTTACCGTCGAAATAACCGAAATACGTTCTGAAAGCATTCATATACTTTGAACTATCTGTCAGAATTGTTCCTGCAGATAGAAAATGGCTGATCGTAACATCTCTTTCTACGTTGTTTGCATCCACAAAAAAACGCTGTTGGTTCGGAATATCTTCCCGGATTCCTCCGACGTAGTTCCCATTCCGGAAAATACGTACATAACTATTGCCGCCAATGGTGGTATCTCCGGACCAAATTGTTTTAGCGAACGCTTCCACCATTTCGCTTCCGTTCCAATATTGATAACGATTCAGGTATTGCGTATAATTTCCGTGAATCGGTTGATAAGCAATCGTTTGAGCACTTGCCTGGATTCCCCATTGAAAGCTCATTAAAAAAAGTAGTGTTTTTTTCATGACTTTATGATTTATGGTGTTCTTTTTTACTAATGCGAAAAAATAAAATGGTTGTAACAAAAAATCCCCTTCAGCTGAGCCAAAGGGGATTTCTATATTCAGATAATCAAATCTTAAGAAATTGCATCCATTTCTTCCTTGTTTGCAACAAGTACTTTCTGGAAGCGGCGTACACCTGTACCTGCAGGAATCAAGTGACCAACGATTACGTTTTCTTTCAAACCTAATAAGTGATCTTCTTTTCCTGAGATTGCAGCTTCATTCAATACTTTCGTTGTTTCCTGGAAGGAAGCAGCTGAGATGAATGATTGTGTCTGCAATGAAGCACGTGTAATACCCTGTAACAATGGCGTTGAAGTTGCCGGAACTGCATCTCTGGACTCAACCAATTGCTTATCCGCACGCTTCAATTGTGAATTCTCATCACGCAATTTACGAGCAGTAACAATTTGTCCGGCCTTCAATGCTGTAGAATCTCCTGCATCAACTACCACTTTCATTCCGTAGATAGAATCGTTTTCTTCCATGAAATCTGCTTTGTGAACAGATTGTCCTTCTAAGAAACGTGTATCTCCTGCGTCAACGATCTCTACTTTCAACATCATCTGGCGAACGATTACTTCGAAATGCTTATCGTTGATTTTTACCCCTTGCAGACGGTAAACCTCCTGGATTTCATTTACGATGTACTCTTGTACTTTCGTCGGACCTTGAATATTCAAGATATCATTCGGTGTAATTGCACCATCAGACAACGGTTGTCCTGCACGGGTGAAATCGTTCTCTTGTACCAGGATATGCTTGGAAAGCGGAACCAAGTACTTGCGAACATCACCTGCTTTGGAAGTTACCTGGATTTCACGGTTACCACGCTTAATTTTTCCAAATTCCACGATACCATCAATCTCAGAAACTACTGCAGGGTTTGAAGGGTTACGTGCTTCGAATAATTCCGTTACACGCGGAAGACCTCCGGTGATATCCCCTGTCTTACCAGCAACACGAGGAATTTTCACAAGAATCACACCTTCTTCTACTTTATCGCCTTCACTTACAGAGATGTGGGAATCAACCGGAATGTTGTACTCACGTAAAATCTCTTTCGTTTTAGCATCGATAATGTGGATTGCAGGGTTTTTCTTCTTATCGCGGGATTCGATGATTACTTTTTCGGTAAATCCTGTTTGCTCATCGACTTCTTCACGGTAAGTAACTCCGTCAATAATATTTTCAAATACAACCTTACCGGAAACCTCTGAAATGATTACCGCGTTATACGGGTCCCACTTACAGATTACGTCTCCTTTTTTCACTGAAATGTTGTTTTCAATCATCATTTCAGCACCGTAAGGAATGTTTGATGTCATTAAAGTAACACCAGTCTTAGGATCTGTGATTTTCAATTCAGCTGAACGACCAACAACGATTGTTTTCGTTTCACCATCTGAACCTTTACGTGTAATTGTACGTAATTCATCAATTTCCAATTTACCGGCAGCTTTTGCTTTCAAGTCAGACTCATCAGCAATGTTCGATGCAGTACCCCCAACGTGGAATGTACGAAGCGTCAACTGTGTACCCGGCTCACCAATAGACTGAGCAGCTACAACTCCAACAGCATCTCCATCTTGTGCAGGGCGGTGAGTTGCAAGGTTACGTCCGTAACACTTAGAACATACTCCGCGACGCATTTCACAAGTCAATACCGAACGGATCTCAACTTCTTCAATACCTGCTTTCTCGATTTCGTCAGCTACTGTTTCAGTAATCAACTCACCTGCAGCAACAATCAACTGTTCTGTATCAGGGTTGTAGATGTCGTGAACAGAAGTTCTTCCTAAAATACGGTCGATCAATGGCTCAACGATCTCATCGTTTTTCTTCAATGCTGTAGCAACTAATCCTCTCAATGTTCCACAGTCAACGATATTGATAACAACATCTTGTGCAACGTCAACCAAACGACGAGTCAAGTAACCCGCATCCGCCGTTTTCAATGCCGTATCGGCCAAACCTTTACGCGCACCGTGAGTAGAGATAAAGTACTCCAAAATCGAAAGTCCTTCTTTAAAGTTGGAAAGAATCGGGTTTTCGATAATTTCCTGTGTAGAAGCACCTGATTTTTGCGGTTTCGCCATCAATCCACGCATACCGGATAACTGACGGATCTGCTCTTTCGAACCACGGGCTCCGGAATCAAACATCATGTAAATGGAGTTGAATCCTTGATCGTCATTCTTCAATTGATCCATCAACGTATTCGTCAAACGGGAATTGGTATGCGTCCAAATATCAATAATCTGGTTGTAACGCTCGTTGTTTGTAATAAGACCCATGTTATAGTTCATCATTACATCCTTCACTTCAGCTTCAGCCTTAGCAACCAATATTTCTTTTTCTTTCGGGATAATGATATGATCCAGGTTGAACGATAGTCCACCACGGAATGCCATTCCATAACCCAATTCTTTGATATCATCCAAGAACTTCGCTGTTTTAGCTGTTCCACATACTTTCAATACGTGTCCGATGATATCACGAAGTGCTTTCTTCGTCAATACGTCGTTCAGGAATCCAACTTCTCTCGGAACTACTTCGTTAAACAATACGCGACCACAAGTGGTATCGATCATCATCAAAGTAGGTACTCCTTCTTCGTTCAAATCGTATGATTTTACTTTGATCGGAGCATGCAAATCCAATTTACCTTCGTTATTTGCAATGATTACTTCCTCAGGAGAATAGAAAATACTTCCTTCACCTTTTACTTTGTGTTCCGGGGTACTTGTACGCATCTTTGTGATGTAGTAAAGACCCAAGACCATATCCTGAGAAGGTACCGCAATCGGCGCCCCGTTCGCAGGGTTCAAAATGTTGTGAGAAGCAAGCATCAACAATTGTGCTTCCAAAATTGCAGCGTTACCTAATGGTAAGTGAACCGCCATCTGGTCACCGTCGAAATCGGCGTTGAATGCCGTAGTTACCAATGGGTGCAAACGAATTGCTTTTCCTTCGATCAATTTCGGCTGGAATGCCTGAATACCTAAACGGTGAAGCGTAGGTGCACGGTTTAATAATACCGGGTGACCTTTCAATACGTTTTCTAAGATATCCCAAACAACCGGCTCTTTACGGTCAACGATTTTCTTTGCAGATTTAACCGTTTTCACAATACCACGTTCGATCATCTTACGAATAATGAACGGTTTGTATAGCTCAGCTGCCATGTCTTTCGGCAAACCACACTCGTGTAATTTCAAATCCGGTCCAACAACAATTACGGAACGTGCAGAATAATCAACACGTTTTCCTAATAAGTTCTGACGGAAACGTCCTTGTTTTCCTTTCAATGAGTCAGAAAGGGATTTCAACGGACGGTTTGATTCTGTTTTAACAGCAGAAGCTTTACGGGAGTTGTCGAACAAAGAGTCAACAGCTTCCTGCAACATACGCTTCTCGTTACGCAAGATTACTTCCGGAGCTTTGATTTCGATCAAACGCTTCAAACGGTTGTTACGGATAATTACACGACGGTAAAGGTCATTCAAATCCGATGTTGCGAAACGTCCACCATCTAGCGGAACTAACGGACGCAATTCAGGTGGAATAACCGGAACTACTTTCACGATCATCCACTCAGGGCGGTTTTCAATACGTGTTTGAGATTCACGCATTGCTTCAACTACCTGCAAACGCTTCAATGCTTCGTGCTTACGTTGTACGGAAGTTTCTGTATTTGCCTGGTGACGCAATCTGTAAGACAAGTCTTCCAAATCCAATTTGCGCAACAAGTCATACAATGCTTCAGCCCCCATCTTAGCGATGAATTTGTTTGGATCTGTATCTTCCAAATACTGGTTTTCTCTTGGCAATGTATCCAGGATATCCAGGTATTCTTCTTCTGTTAAGAAGTCTTTCTCGGAAAGAGATGTACCATCCAGGTTATTCGCGATACCAGCCTGAATAACTACGTAACGCTCGTAATAGATGATTTGATCCAATTTCTTGGTTGGCAATCCTAACAAATAACCGATTTTGTTCGGCAATGAGCGGAAATACCAGATGTGTGCTACGGGAACTACCAATGAGATATGTCCCATACGCTCACGACGTACTTTTTTCTCTGTTACTTCAACACCACAACGGTCACAAACGATTCCTTTGTATCGGATACGCTTGTACTTACCACAATGACATTCGTAATCTTTTACCGGTCCGAAGATACGTTCACAGAACAATCCATCTCTTTCCGGTTTGTATGTACGATAGTTAATGGTCTCAGGCTTGAGCACTTCTCCGCTTGACTGATCACGGATCACCTCAGGAGAAGCCAACGAGATCGTAATCTTGTTGAAGCTACTTTGTTTTTTCGGTGTTTCTTTTCTGTAAGCCATGTTATAACTTTCTTTAATTCAATTTGACAATTTGTTTTCGAATACGATCTTGATCTTAGTCCATTGATACATTCAATCCAAGACCTCTCAATTCATGCAACAATACGTTGAATGATTCAGGAATTCCCGGCTCCGGAATGTTATCACCTTTAACGATAGCTTCGTATGCTTTCGCACGACCCATTACGTCATCGGATTTAACTGTCAAGATCTCTTGAAGGATATTCGCCGCACCAAATGCTTCCAATGCCCAAACCTCCATCTCACCAAAACGCTGACCTCCGAACTGAGCTTTACCACCCAATGGCTGTTGTGTAATCAATGAGTATGGTCCGATTGAACGAGCGTGCATTTTGTCATCAACCATGTGAGATAATTTCAACATGTAGATGATACCAACTGTTGCCGGCTGGTGGAAACGATCTCCTGTTCCTCCATCGTACAAGTATGTCTTACCTGAACGCGGAACACCTGCTTTGTCTGTCCATTCGTTGATTTCTTCCGGTTTTGCACCGTCGAAAATCGGAGTAGCGAATTTCACACCTAATTTTTCTCCTGCCCAACCAAGAACTGTTTCGTAAATCTGACCCAAGTTCATACGAGAAGGTACCCCTAGTGGATTCAATACGATATCTACCGGTGTTCCATCTTCTAAGAACGGCATGTCTTCAGCACGAACGATGTTTGCAACGATACCTTTGTTACCGTGACGTCCAGCCATTTTATCACCCACTTTCAACTTACGTTTCTGAGCAACATATACTTTCGCCATTTTAACGATACCTGCAGGCAGTTCATCTCCAACTGAAATATGGAATTTCTTACGTTTGTAAATTCCTAATAAATCGTTTGCTTTAATCGTAAAGTTGTGCAACAAACGACTAATCAATGCATTTACGTGAGAATCAGCTGTCCAGTTTGTTGGATTCACGATTGTGTAATCGATCATCAACAAGTTCTTATGTGTGAACTTCGTTCCTTTCTTAATGATCTCTTCCTTGAAGTTGTTGAATACACCAGCTGATTTATTCTCACCTAAAACGGTCATCAATTTGTCAGCTAATTTTTCTTTCAATTCAGCGTAATCCTTGTCGTATTCTGTGTCAAGAACTTCCAATACCGGCTTGTCCTGAGCTTTTGACTTACGATCTTTGATTGCGCGAGAGAACAATTTTTTCTCAATAACAACACCGCGAAGAGACGGACCTGCTTTCAAAGAAGCATCTTTCACGTCACCCGCTTTATCACCGAAGATTGCACGCAATAACTTCTCTTCCGGAGAAGGATCCGTTTCACCTTTCGGAGTAATTTTACCGATCAGGATATCACCCTCCTTGATTTCCGCACCAATGCGGATCAATCCGTTTTCATCCAGATCTTTTGTTGCTTCTTCAGAAACGTTTGGAATATCTGAAGTTAATTCTTCCATTCCACGTTTTGTATCACGAACCTCCAAAGAGTATTCGTCAATATGAATCGATGTAAAGATATCGTCACGAACAACACGCTCAGAAATTACAATCGCATCCTCAAAGTTGTATCCTTTCCAAGGCATGAAGGCAACTTTCAGGTTTTGACCCAATGCCAACTCTCCTCCTTGTGTAGCATAACCTTCGCAAAGAACCTGTCCTTTCTCAATTCGGTCACCTTTACGAACAATCGGCTTCAAGTTGATTGTTGTACTTTGGTTTGTTTTCTGGAATTTTGTCAATGAGTAACGAGTTACTTCACTATCAAAGCTTACCAATTTGTCGTCTGCAGACCAATCGTAACGAATCACGATTTCGTTTGCATCAACATATTCTACCGTTCCTGAACCCTCAGCATTGATCAATACACGTGAATCACGTGCTACCAATTGCTCAATTCCCGTACCTACTACAGGAGATTGCGGTTTCAATAACGGAACTGCCTGACGCTGCATGTTTGATCCCATCAATGCACGGTTGGCATCATCATGCTCCAGGAACGGAATAGAAGATGCTGCAATTGAAGCAATCTGGTTAGCACCTACGTCCATCAAATGCAAATCTGTTGGCTGAACAACCGGGAAGTCACCTTCGTAACGTGCTTTCACAACATTTGAAAGGAAATTTCCTTTTTCATCCACGATCGCATTTGCCTGAGCAATCATTTTTTCATCTTCTTCTTCTGCTGATAAATATACCGGCTCAGAATAGATATCTACTTTACCTTCTACTACAGAACGATAAGGAGTTTCGATAAATCCAAGTTTGTTTACTTTCGCGAATACACACAAAGAAGAAATCAAACCAATGTTCGGTCCTTCCGGTGTTTCAATCGTACACAAACGACCGTAGTGCGTATAGTGAACGTCACGTACCTCGAAACCTGCTCTTTCACGGGAAAGTCCACCTGGCCCTAGTGCAGACAAACGACGCTTGTGAGTTACCTCTGAAAGCGGGTTGGTCTGATCCATAAATTGAGACAACTGGTTCGTTCCGAAGAAGGAGTTAATTACCGAAGAAAGTGTCTTCGCGTTAATCAAATCGATCGGAGTAAAGACTTCGTTATCGCGAACGTTCATACGCTCACGGATTGTACGAGCCATACGTGCCAAACCAACTCCGAACTGAGCGTATAACTGCTCACCTACCGTACGTACACGACGATTTGATAAGTGGTCAATATCATCCACATCTGCTTTTGAGTTGATCAATTCGATCAAGTACTTGATGATCGATAGAATATCATTTTTAGTCAATACACGAGACTCTTCCGAGTTGTCGATGTTCAACTTCTTGTTCATTCTGTAACGACCTACTTCACCTAAATCGTAACGTGCATCGGAGAAGAATAATTTCTCGAATACCCCTTTTGCAGTTTCATAATCTGGTGGTTCAGCATTACGCAACTGACGGTAGATATGTTCTACTGCTTCTTTCTCAGAGTTTGATGTATCTTTCTGAAGCGTGTTGTAGATAATCGTATAATCAGCTGTGTTTGCATCCTCTTTGTGGAAAATAACTGTTTTCACACCAGCATCAATGATTTCATCGATGTGCTGATCTTCCAAAACAGTTTCACGGTCAAGGATTACTTCATTACGTTCGATAGATACTACTTCTCCTGTATCTTCGTCTCCAAAGTCCTCAATCCAAGACTTCAATACACGAGCTGCCAGTCTTCTACCAACGCATTTTTTCAAATTAGCTTTGTTCGCTTTCACTTCATCAGCTAATCCGAATATTTCTAGAATATCTTTATCTGTTTCATATCCGATCGCACGGAACAATGTTGTAACAGGTAACTTTTTCTTACGGTCGATGTAAGCATACATTACGCTGTTGATGTCCGTTGCGAATTCGATCCAGGAACCTTTAAAAGGAATCACACGAGCAGAGTACAATTTAGTACCATTCGCGTGACGGCTCTGGCCGAAGAATACCCCTGGTGAGCGGTGTAACTGGGAAACAATCACACGCTCTGCACCATTGATTACGAAAGAACCTTTTGGCGTCATGTATGGAATTGTACCTAAGTATACATCCTGCACGATTGTTTCGAAATCTTCGTGCTCAGGGTCTGTACAATATAATTTTAGTTTAGCTTTTAGCGGAACGCTATAAGTCAAACCTCTTTCGATACACTCATCAATAGTGTAGCGGGGTGGGTCGATGAAATAATCAAGGAACTCCAGCACGAATTGATTTCGTGTATCAGTAATTGGGAAATTTTCCGCAAATACCTTGAACAATCCTTCACTTTCACGATTCTCAGGAGTTGTCTCCAATTGGAAGAACTCCTGGAAGGATTTAAGCTGAATATCCAGAAAATCCGGATAAGCGAACTGATTTTTGCTAGAAGCAAAATTAATTCTCGTTGATGTATTGCTTGTTGTTGCCAAGGCGAAATAAATTTAATTGAGAAAAGGACTTTAAATTGGCTATACGCCGGAAAACAGGAATAGGCATCCCGACAGAATCGTCGGGACACCTTTCCTGTAAATTTTAGTAACTAATTACTTGATCTCTACTTCAGCACCAGCTTCTTCAAGCTGTGTTTTCAAAGCAGCAGCTTCGTCTTTAGAAACACCTTCTTTCAATGTAGCAGGAGCTCCATCAACTAGGTCTTTAGACTCTTTCAATCCGTTACCAGTTAATTCTTTAACCAACTTAACTACTGCAAGTTTGTTAGCACCACCTGATTTCAAGATTACATCGAATTCAGTTTTCTCAGCAGCAGCTTCACCACCACCAGCAGCACCACCAGCCATCATAACTGGAGCAGCAGCAGCAGGCTCGATACCGTACTCGTCTTTCAAAATAGTTGCTAACTCGTTAACTTCTTTTACTGTAAGGTTAACCAATGTTTCTGCGATTTGTTTTAAATCAGCCATTTTTATAAATTTTAAAAAAGGTTCTTAAATAATTTTGTTTTCTTATGCTCTTTCTTCGAGCGTTTTAAGGATTCCAGCAATTTTCTGACCACCACCTGTAAGTCCGGAAATAACATTTTTCGCCGGGCTTTGTAGCAATCCGATGATGTCACCGATTAACTCCTCACGAGACTTGATTGCTTCAAGCGCATCCAATTGGTTGTCACCAATGAAGACTGCTTCTTCAATGTAAGCCCCTTTAAGAAGTGGTTTGTCATTTTTCTTGCGGAAATCTTTAATCAATTTTGCAGGAGCATTTCCTACTTCAGCGAACATGATAGAAGTCGGACCGCTTAGCACTGATGCCAAGTTGTCGTAGTTTCTACCTTCAACCTTAGCCATTGCCTTAGCCAACAATGTATTCTTAACTACACGTAGTTCGATACCTTGTTGAAAACAACGACGGCGTAATTGGTTAATTGTTTCTACTGAAAGAGCTGCTGTATCTGCAAGATAGAAGATGTTTGCTTTCGATAAATCTGAAGCAAGATCTTCAATGTACTGTGCTTTTTGATCTTTATTCATACTTCAAGATTTTAAGCTACAACAGATTTAGCATCAATTTGGATACTTGGAGACATTGTAGAGCTGATGTAGATACTTTTAATGTAAGTACCTTTTGCAGCAGATGGTTTCAATTTGATTAATTGCTGGATCAATTCACTTGCATTGTCACGAATTTTAGCTCCTTCGAAGCTAGCTTTCCCAACAGAAGTGTGAATGTTACCGAACTTATCAACTTTGAAATCAATTTTACCTGCTTTCACTTCTTCAACAGCTTTACCAACTTCCATTGTTACAGTACCCGTTTTTGGGTTTGGCATTAAGCCACGAGGTCCAAGGATACGTCCTAATGCACCTACTTTACCCATTACTGAAGGCATTGTAATAATTACGTCGATGTCTGTCCAACCACCTTTGATTTTGTCAATGAATTCATCTAATCCAACGAATTCTGCACCAGCTGCTTTTGCTTCTGCTTCCTTGTCCGGAGTACAAAGTACCAATACTCGTACATCCTTACCAGTTCCGTGAGGCAATGCAACAGTACCACGAACCATTTGATTCGCTTTACGTGGATCTACACCCAAGCGTACAGAAATGTCTACTGATGCGTCGAACTTAGTAGTTGTAATGTTTTTTACCAAATCACACGCTTCTACCAAGGTGTAAGTTTTAGTTAAGTCATACTTTGCTAAAACTTCTTTTCTTTTTTTAGAAATTCTTCCCATGATACTAGCGATTATTTAGTTGCAGGAGCTTCACCTCCTTTAACAGTTACACCCATACTACGTGCTGTACCAGCTACCATAGACATAGCTGAATCAACAGTAAAACAATTCATATCCGGCATTTTATCTTCCGCGATAGTACGAACCTGATCCCAGGTCATTGTACCCACTTTGCTCTTGTTAGGCTCAGAAGAACCTTTTTTAAGCTTAACGGTGTCGATAATTTGCACAGCTGCTGGAGGAGTTTTGATGACGAAATCAAATGATTTGTCACTGTAAACAGTAATCACACATGGTAATACCTTTCCTGGCTTGTCCTGCGTACGAGCATTATACTGCTTGCAGAATTCCATAATGTTAACCCCTTTCGCACCAAGTGCGGGACCAACTGGAGGAGCTGGATTGGCTTGACCACCTTTGATCTGTAATTTGATCAATGCTGCTACTTCTTTAGCCATTGTTATTTAAATTATGCAGTCGTAACGTGGGCGTTAAAGGGAAGCTTTAATCAATAATCCCACTGCTGCGGTTAATACATGTTTACCCTTCTTTTTCTACTTGCATATAGCTAAGCTCAAGAAGGTTTTTACGACCGAAGATTTTAACCATTACTTTCAATTTCTTCTTCTCTTCATTGATCTCGTCAATAACTCCGGAGAAATTGTTGAATGGTCCGTCGATCACCTTAACGGATTCTCCGATAACAAACGGGATTTTCACTTCCTCTTCTGTTTCGGACAATTCGTCTACTTTACCTAAAATTCGATTTACTTCAGACAAACGCATTGGTTGTGGGTCTCCCCCTTTTTCAGCTCCAAGAAATCCGATTACATTCGGAATCCCTTTAATCACGTGAGGAACCTCACCGATCAAAGCTGCTTCAATCAATACATATCCCGGTAAATACGCTTTTTCCTTTGAGATTTTCTTTCCATTGCGGATTTGAAACACTTTCTCAGTCGGAATCAATACCTGAGATACATAGTCATCCAGTTTTAAACGCGAAATTTCAAGATCCAGGTATTCCTTCACTTTCTTTTCTTTTCCGCTTACTGCACGCACTACGTACCAACGCTTTTTAATATCTCCCATTTTTCTAATTAAAAGAAAGAATAGATAAATCCGATCACACCCTTCCATGCAGAAGTAGTCGTTCCCGTGATTCCAAAAATGGTATCCATTGCGAACACCAACAATGCAAAAATTACAGACGCAACCACTACAATCAGTGCATTACTCTGCAATTCTTTCCACGTCGGCCACGTAACATTCTGAGTCATCTCAGTAATTGTTTCGCTAAAATAATTTCTAAACTTTGACATGGTCAATTTATTTTATTTGCACGGGCGGTAGGATTCGAACCCACGACCAATGGTTTTGGAGACCACTACTCTACCAGCTGAGCTACGCCCGTGTAAAAAGGGGAGTTGGAACTCCCCTCTTTTTTTAATATGTTATCGCGAATTAAGCGATGATTTCAGTAACCTGACCAGCACCTACTGTACGTCCACCCTCACGGATAGCGAAACGTAGACCTTTGTCCATTGCTACAGGCACGATCAATTTAACATTGATTGTTACGTTATCACCCGGCATAACCATTTCACGTCCGTCTGTCAAGAAAATCTCTCCAGTAACGTCAGTTGTACGGAAGTAGAACTGAGGACGGTATTTGTTATGGAATGGAGTGTGACGTCCACCTTCTTCTTTTTTCAATACGTAGATTTCAGCTTTGAAATCAGCGTGAGGCTTAACAGATCCTGGCTTACAAATAACCATACCACGCTTAATTTGAGATTTCTCAATACCACGTAATAAAAGACCTACGTTATCTCCAGCTTCTCCGCGATCCAAGATCTTACGGAACATCTCAACCCCAGTAACAGTAGAAGTCAATTTCTCTTCACCCATTCCTAAGATTTCAACCGGATCTCCAGAGTTAATAACTCCTGTTTCGATACGTCCTGTTGCTACTGTACCACGACCTGTAATCGTAAATACGTCTTCAACCGGCATCAAGAAAGGCTTATCAACATCACGAGGAGGAAGTTCAATGTAGCTATCAACAGCGTCCATCAACTCATCAACTTTAGCAACCCACTCCGGCTCACCGTTCAATGCACCAAGTGCAGAACCTTGAATAACCGGTGCATTGTCACCATCGTAATCATAGAAAGACAACAATTCACGAACTTCCATTTCAACTAGCTCTAACAACTCAGCGTCATCAACCATATCCACTTTATTCATGAATACAACCAAACGAGGAACACCAACTTGTTTTCCAAGAAGGATGTGCTCACGAGTTTGAGGCATCGGTCCGTCAGTTGCAGCAACAACCAAAATAGCACCGTCCATCTGAGCAGCTCCTGTAACCATGTTCTTTACGTAATCCGCGTGACCTGGACAGTCAACGTGTGCGTAGTGACGGTTAGCAGTTTCGTACTCAATATGCGAAGTGTTAATAGTAATACCACGCTCTTTTTCTTCCGGAGCATTGTCAATAGACGAGAAATCACGTACCGCAGCCAAACCTTTAGCAGCAAGTACACTTGAGATAGCAGCAGTCAACGTAGTCTTACCGTGGTCAACGTGACCGATAGTACCGATGTTAACGTGCGGTTTGGAACGATTAAAATTTTCCTTAGCCATTTGTTTTTATTTGTTACGTAGTTAATAAACCTTTTTCTTACAATACAAAATTCCACCCATAACCTAATGAGTGAATCCCTGTAGAGCCAATGACGAGATTTGAACTCGTGGCCTCTTCCTTACCAAGGAAGCGCTCTACCCCTGAGCTACACCGGCCTATCCTTGTAAATCGTAATTTTGAGCGGGAGACGAGATTCGAACTCGCGACCCTCAGCTTGGAAGGCTGACGCTCTACCAACTGAGCTACTCCCGCTTATAATTATTTTTTTTCTTGGTGTGGGAGTGGCTGGACTCGAACCAGCGATACCGTGAGGTGACAGATTTACAGTCTGCTGCAATAGCCACTATGCGACACTCCCAATCCTTTAATGTGAGCCGGTGGAGGGATTCGAACCCCCGACCTGCTGATTACAAATCAGCTGCTCTAGCCAACTGAGCTACACCGGCATTAAAGTTTTGGTTTTTTATTACGATTTTAAAGAACGATTCTTAAAGTGTTTTCCCGTTTGGGTTTGCAAATGTAGTAAAGAAATAAACAACTGCAAGGGTTTTGACGAAAAAAAATTAAAAAAAATTAGGCGACCTTTCGAGTCGCCTATCTAAATAATTCATTTTCAATTACTAATTCGCTAACTTACCTTTATATTTTTTTACCTGTGTTCGCAAGGCATCGACGCACAAATCTGCCGCTTCTTCAAAAGACTTGCATTGTTTTTTAGCAAACAACTCCTTTCCGGGCATTAATATTTTCACTTCTGCTATCTTATTTTCTTTGTCAGAATTCTTATCCAATCTTAAAAAAACTTCCCCTACAATAATATGATCAAAAAATACCTGAAGTTTTTCGACCTTCTCATTAATGAAATTAATCAATTTTTGATCTGCTTTAAAATGGATAGAATGCACTTTAACGTCCATGACTTTTACTTTTTGCGCCCACGTGGATGGGCATGTGAATAAATCGAGTTTATTTGGGCAAACGAATTATGCGTGTAAACCTGGGTTGCCGATAAGTTGGCATGTCCCAAAAGTTCTTTCAAAGTTTCCAGTCCTGCACCGTTGTTTAACATGTGAGTTGCAAACGTATGTCGCATGACGTGTGGGCTCTTCTTCTGCGAATTCGTTACACTTCCAAGATATGTATTAATTTTCCGATAAACAAACTTTGAATATAATTTTCTACCATCTTTATTTACAAATAACATTATTTGGCTATCCGGCCCTTCGGGCTTTATTTGCTGGTAGGAACGAATAATCTCAAAGAGTGCTTTTCCGATCGGAATGATCCGCTCCTTGTTTCTTTTCCCTAAAACTTTGATACTGTTTGCACTGACATCTTTATTTTTCAACCCGATCAATTCACTCAAACGGATTCCAGTCTGGTAAAACAGCTCAAACATCAATCGATCTCTGATTCCTTCGAAATTTGCCGAAAATAATTGTTCAATTCGGGCTCCGTCGATTTCGGATTCTTTGACAAACTGCGGCAACCGTTTTTCCACTTTCGGGCCACGGATCCGCAGCATCGGATTTTGTTCGATCTTCCCCTCTGCGATCAACCATTTAAAGAAGGAACGCAAACAGGAAATTTTTCTCGAAACCGTGCGGTTACTTTGTCCGTTTTCCAATAAATCAACCATCCAGGCTCTCACCAGCTGAAAATTCACCTCCTGAAGCTGTTTATCGTTAGTCAGCTCCGCGAAATCCAGGAACTGCGACAAATCATTTTCATACGCCAGTAAAGTGTGCTGAGAATACCGCTTCTCGGTTTCTAAATAAATCTGAAATTGTTCTGCGGCATGCATAAAAGTACTTTATAAGGTATTCAACGGGTAACGCTCCAAAATGTTGCAACATTCATATCAACAAAAAAGGTGCATCATTCATGCACCTTTTCATTATTATTCTGTTCAATAACGGATTATTCCTTGATCTGGTCTTTCAGCCACGACTCCAGTTTGCCATCAGCTTCCAGCTTCACCAATTCGTCCATTTTCTTATCTTTCTTCAATTTCCCGGCCTTATACACCTTGATCATACTCAACACTCCAGCCAGGTTGCATTGAAGCGGATCGGTAGTATATTCATTCTGCAAGGCATATCTCGTCCAGCCACCCATGAAAATGATCAGAAGTTCGCTGTTCTTTTTAGAGTATTCCGTTACATAAGTCTGCAACGACAAAGTCACAGTAGGTGAACCACTAATCCATTGAATCAATAAACCGTACTGCAATTTGTGTAATTCTTCATTTTCATTGATCGGGGTGTTTTCAATCCAATCCACCGTAGCAATGACATTCGGTTCATTCGTTTTATAATCTTCTATTGTTTCCGAAGGTTTGCTCAGAAGCTTGCTTTGTTGGGCAGATACTGAAATAGCAAGACTTGCAAAAAGGCTGATTAATGTGATTTTTAACAGGTGCATATTTTTTTTGTTTTAGTTGGTTTCGGTTACAATAATACAAAAGAAATTCATTGTATTGTTATTCTGTAATAAGACTAATTCTGTACCATCCTCATTTTAAAAACTGCATCAATTTCTTTTCTCATCTCCTGGCTTTTCTTGAGATAGTTCTCAGAAAGTTGATCGAGTTCTTTTTCACCGATCAATTGAAGATTTTCATCCTTTTTTCGAGCAATACCAATTCTGCCAAAATCCGAAACAAACGAATCCTCCTTTGATATAAAAAATAAAACAGCCCCTTTTAACGGTTGAAAATTAGAAATTGAAGTGATACTAAAGTCATCTAAAACCACCAATACTTTGTGCGACTTACAAGAATTAACATAATACTCTGCACATCCAATGCAAAAAGAGTCGTTTAAAACAACAAAATTCTCATTCTCTTTAAAAGCTGACGAAAAAGACAAAAGCACTCCATTTTGATCATAAACCTTTGAATTCAAAATTTTATCATCTTGCGCCAATACAAAGCACCCTTGAAGACTAATTATCAGCAACCCAAAAATTTTCCAAACCATAATAAAATTCAGATTTATCTTTAAAATAGCTGTCGATATCTTTTGACATATCAAAGCTCTGCGTTACAATCTTCGGATAAAATGGAAAGGAAACGCAATACAACCTTCCTTCTCTCACACAAATAGTATACATATTCTGATAAATATTCCCTAAAAAGGGATGTTGCTCATCATACACCTCACCTTTTCGGTACATATCATCACCAAAAATCTGATTTTTCTTTTCCCAGCCCTTTGAGCCTTTAACCCAAAAATCCAGTCTGGCTTTTCCATTGGGAGGTAATACAGATTGTGACAATTTAGAAAGTACTAAAAGATGATTATCATCTAACATAAACACCTTTCTTATACGTGTGAATTTTTCTTCATCCAACTTCATGAAATTGCTAATTGCATCTTTAGATTGCAATTTCAATTTATTCACAATACTTGTATCAACACTAAAATGCTTTTCGTTCTCAACAATTGAATCAATCGGTTCATAAAACTCGTTATAAAAGACAACTTTATATTCACTAGTACTGGCATGGGCAATCGTCGTTCCGAAAGTTGAAACCCACGAATTAACAAAACACCCAAACTTCGTATTATCTATTGCAGGTGAATGTACTTCTGTAATCTGTTGTTTAGACAAATCAAGTTTTGCCCATACATTGGTTTCTTCCTGGTCTAAGGGATGAAAAGGATAGCAGACATATAAAAGGAGATTATTCCCTAATCGATCCATCCCGCTAAAACTGTATTGGTTTTTTATAGATTTCCCCAATACGAATTGATTCCCGAACCGATGATAAAAATGAATTGATGCATTCGATAAAACAATGAGCTTATCTTCCAAAATTGCAAACTGAATAATACGCTCATTCTTTACCCCCCTTTTTCCTTTTTGCTTTATTATTAATGCTTCCTTAGGCAAACCATCCAAACTGACTGCAAAAATGGTTCGATCAGAAGTCTGAATATAGGTTGGTGTAAAGTAAATAGTTTCCTCATCTACACAAGACAGGATATTCCCCGAATTCAAATTTCCTGTTTGTGGAATCTTCTGAAGGACTGAAGTAAGTGTCTGACAGAAAGAATTTCTCCCACAAGAAAAAAAAACAAGTGGGAGAATCACAAATAATCTAGATATAACCACGTTCATGAGCTTCACTCAAAGTATATATTCTAATTTCTAACATATCTTCATCTCTTTCAAAAATGTATCTTACAAAATAATCACCATCTTGAAATGAGCCTGACGTACTTCCATTTGAGCATTCTTGGTCCACTTTCTTAACAATATCCTCATACTCCTCATTTTTTGAGGATATCGACCATTTGCAACTATTCTTACCCGGATCTAAGCATGACAGATAATTCCCAACAGGATTATGGCTTGTTGTAACAGTTTTATAACCAAACAAACCTTTATTATGTCTAAGGATTATATCTTCAGCAAATAGCATTGAATTGAACATCATCAATGCCAGTAATATCAAAATTTTATTTCTCATTGTCGTAATCATTAATTAATAACTAATTCCATATCGGCGCGCCTGTTGCAAAGAATAAAGAGTATATGACAATTCATCCGTACCTTCTTTAAACCAATAAGTGACAACGACTTTATTGTCATAAACGATCGTTCCGGAAGAAGAATTCGACAAAATCTTTTTGTCAATTACCTGTTCTATACTCTCAATATCCGATTCAGAAAGAGAAATTTCGCCATCATCACCAACAACTGTTATTCCCATCGTCTTACAACCAATAAGTCCGGGATCAATACAATTTAAAACGATAGAACTTGGGCCGTTTGTTTGTGTAACAGTTTTGTATCCAAATAGACCTCTTCTGGATCTATATTTTGTTACCGGCGGTTCGGCATTAACCTCTGAGGCTAACAATGCAATTGTCACAAGCGTGAATAGTGTTTTCATATGTGTGAATTTTTGATTTTGTAAACATATCAAAAAATAGATTCACTCTAACAAAACTCCCATTTTAAAAAAAACAAAAAAAAGGAGCCCTAAGACTCCTTTTATAATATCGTGCGAATTACTCCGATTAAATCTCCTGAGATTTCATTTTTTGAGCATAAGCAGCGCGAATGTTCGCCTGACGATCAACCACAGATGGTTTTACGAATTCTTTGCGGCGACGCAATTCTTTCATGACATTTGTTTTGTCATATTTTTTCTTATACTTCTTAAGCGCTCTTTCGATGTTCTCGCCTTCTTTAACTGGAATGATTAACATATTCTATTTAAATTCTATTGTTAGCTTTTTAATACCTATCCGCTGATAAGGAGCGCAAAGATATAAATCTTTTCTTTAAAACAGTACTCTTTTAAAAAATATTTGTTGAAAACTTTCAATTTATACCTTAACAGTACTTTTCGCATTCAAAAGGTTCAAAGAAGTTCAAAAGTTTAAAGGATTCAAATTTGAACATTTGAACATTTGAACATTTGAACATTTGAACTATTTAAGGATTTCTCTCGAAATAACCAATTTCTGGATTTCGGAAGTTCCCTCACCAATGGTCATCAATTTCGCATCACGCAAGAATTTCTCAGCAGGATATTCTTTTGTAAAACCGTAACCACCCATGATCTGAACCGCTTCGTTTCCACATCTTACAGCTACTTCAGAAGCATAATATTTCGCGAATGCTCCCTGAGTCGTCATTTTCTTTCCGCGGTTTTTGTAATCCGCTGCCTGGAATGTCAACAATTCAGCCGCTTCAACTTCTGTTGCCATATCAGCCAATTTGAATCCGATTGCCTGGAACTTTCCGATCGGTTGACCGAACTGCTCACGCTCTTTCGCATATTTAACTGACGCTTCGTAAGCTCCGCGTGCAATTCCACAAGAAAGTGCAGCGATCGAAATACGACCTCCATCCAAAATGTGCATCGCCTGCTTAAATCCTTGTCCTACTTCTCCGATTACCTGGGATTCGTGAACACGAACATTATCAAAAATCAATTCTGCCGTTTCAGAAGCACGAACTCCCAACTTATCCTTGATTTGAACTGCAGAGAATCCCGGAGTTCCTTTTTCGATGATAAATGCTGTAATTCCATTGGAATCCAACAATTCTCCCGTACGAATCAAAACGACTGCTACATCTCCGGATAAACCATGAGTAATCCAGTTTTTAGCACCATTAATTACCCAATGGTCTCCATCTTTAACCGCAGTACATTTCATACGCATTGCATCAGAACCTGTATTTGGTTCAGTCAGACCCCATGCTCCGATAAATTCTCCTGAAGTTAATTTCGGAAGGTATTTTTTCTTTTGTTCTTCGTTTCCGTGGTAGTAAATGTGACCTGTACAAAGTGAGTTGTGTGCTGCAACGCTCAATCCAACTCCCCCGCATACTTTTCCAAGTTCCATCAATGCTGTTGCATACTCGTGGTAAGAAAAGCCACTTCCTCCGTACTCTTCCGGGATGTAGATTCCAAGTAATCCAAGTTCTCCCATTTGTTTCATGACATCAACAGGAAAATACTCATCAGCATCCCATTTATTCATGTTCGGACGGATTTCTCTCTCCGCAAAATCACGCACCATTTGCGTGATCATTTTTTGATTTTCGTTTTGTTCAAAGTTCATGATTAACAGTTTATTTGGGGGTGTCCGTTAATTATTTTTTCGATTAATAATTTCTAATAGGCCACTAAGTTAGTAATATTATTAGAGTAGTTTTTCAATTTTTCATTACCATTCAGAAAATTTAACCCGACTAAAAAGTTAAATCCGGCCACTTCTCCTCCACATTTCTGAATCAACTCAGCTGCTGCGGAAGCAGAACCTCCCGTAGCCAGTAAATCATCGTGGATCAATACTCTTTCTCCTTTTTGAACAGCATCTACGTGCATTTCGATGGTTGCGGAGCCATACTCGAGGTCATACGAATGACTGATTTTATGATAAGGCAGTTTTCCCGTTTTGCGGATCAAAACGAAAGGAATTCCCAATTCCATTGCCAAAGGATAACCAAATAAAAAACCGCGGCTTTCAATTCCGGCAATTTTATCCAACTTCTGATCTTTGTACATCGATGCCAGATGCTGAACGATCTCTTTTGATAAAGTCGGATCCAACAAGATCGGAGTAATGTCTTTAAAAACAATTCCAGGTTTTGGAAAATCAATTACATCTCTGATTACTCCCTTTATTTTCTCTTCTATCATTCTTCAACTTTCAGGTAAAACTTCAGCTTCTCAAACAGCTCATCTGTAACAAGCACCGACTTTTTGATATCGCGGAGCTCTTTGTAGAATCCATTTTGAGAGCGCAATTTTACGAGAGAATTTGCCAAATTCCAAGAAATATATGGATGAAAGGATAATTCCTTTGTACTTGCCGTATTGATATTGAGTTTTCGAATATTCTCCGGATCGATGTGAATGTACTTTTGCCAGACTGCAATCTTTTCCGGAGTTGCCTGCCAAACCTCGCTTAATTGTTCGGTAGAATAGAAACCTCCCAACTCGTCCCGGAGCCGGATAATCTGTTTTGCGTCGAAGAATGTTATTTCCCCGGCTTTCAGTACCTCATCGAGATCTGCCCGGTTGATATCAATGTGAACGAGTTTCTGCTCCATTTTGAACTCCGTCTGCTTATCGAAATTCTTTGGTCTTTCCGGGTAAACCGTGGAATCTTTTATTAAGGAATATAATTCGTCCGAAATCACAAAAATGCGTTTCAATTCTTCGTTGGAGTAGATTTTCCGGTTGGTAAATTTCAAAACAATGGCACTTTGTTTTTCCGAAAGTCCTAAAGCCATCCACTGTTCCAGGGTATAATCATTGGGATTGAATTTCGACGAAGGCCGGGAATACGTTTTCTTTTTCCAGGTATTCTGATAATTGAATCCAGCCTGACGATTCAGGTGTTTCGTTACTTCCTTTTCATCGCTGGTCCATTGTTCCAGTTTCACTTCTGGTTTCGGACGGAAATATTGAATCAGATCCGGAAGAATAAAAATGAGTATGAGCAAAATCGTGAAAATGACAATGCCTCGTTTAGTAGATTTTGAATAGTGATAGTGCGTCATGTTGTTTCTGTTAGCGGTAGTAGGCCAGATCTTCTATCAGAAGCGGGATCGTTTCCCCGATATCTTTCGGTCGGTAATCCAGCAGCTGCTTCGCTTTTGAAAGATCAAATCCGGTTTTCGGTGGTCGTTTCGCAGCCTGGTTCAAAGTTTTTGAAGAAATCGTTTCGATAATGGATATTGTGTCAATGTTCAGGGCCTTTCCTACTTCAACCACAATTTCATCAACAGAGCGAATCACAGGTCCTGAAAGGTGAAAAATTCCTTTCTGCTGTCTGAGAACAATTTCCACACAGCCATACGCCAGATCATCTGCCCAGGTTGGTGCACGGAACTGATCGTTTACCAGTTTCATCGTTTCTCCTTTAGGCAAAGCTTCCAAAGCCCACAGAATCATATTGGATCGTGACAAACCGAAACCGGTTCCGTAAACAATGATGGTTCTGGAAATCGACCAGTTATCATAGTTTTTATCTTCGAGCAATAATTTTTCCGCTTCTACTTTTGACTTTGCATAAACACTCAACGGATTCACAGCATCTGCTTCGGAATAAGCTCCTTTTTCACCGTCGAAAACGAAATCAGTAGACAATAATTCGAAATGTGCGCCAATCAGTTTCGAAGCTTCGTAAAGTGCTTTGGTTGCCATCACATTCACCAAGTGACATTCTTCCGGGTTCAACTCGCAGTAATCTACATTCGTCAGAGCCGCAGTATGAATAATTGCTGTCGGATTCTCTTTAACAACCAAACGGATTATCGCCTCAAAAGCGGTCAGATCCACATCGATATAATGATCTTCCGGGCAATCAGGGTTTCTGTTTGGTCCCTTGGAAGTTGCAACGAATGAAATTCCCTGTTTGATACATCGCTTGACAATTTTCTGTCCCAACAAACCGTTTGAACCCGTTATCAGAATCTTCATAATGCTGTAATTACAACTCCCAGATAGAGCGTTTTTTAGATTTAAATTGAAAATAGTGCTTGTGCTCCAGGATCCAGGCCATGATCAAATAAGGAATCAATGGCGAACCTAGCCCGATGCAGGTTGCATAAATAAAGCCCAAACGCACTTTGTTGGTTTGAATTCCAAGCTTTGTTGCCCACCAGGCACACACTCCGAAGGAACGCATCTCAAAGAAAAAAGCAATTTTTTGTAAAGTCCTTTTCATTCTCAATTTCTGACTCGAAATTACTGATTTTTTTTCAACTTTCTAATACATGAAATCTGATGGTGTTTCTGAGCAAATTTAGCAGCTAATCAATTCACAAAATTTGTTCTAGGGTTTACAACCCTAGAAGGGTGATGTCAAAAAAAATGCTTACATTATTGTGTGCGCGAACCACCCTCACTCCTCCCCATCACCTTTCAGAATCCAATTACCAATCCGGCAATTCAAACACCCTTTTTTCGCACAAAACTCATTCGTCATTTCAATTAATCCTTGTGATTCAAATGCAGTTTTCGGCACAATTCCCTGTTCTCTCCACATCCGGATTTTCTCATTTCGTTCCGCCGGGAGCAGATTCAATATTTCAAAAGCCCGACTCCGGTATGAATCATCACTCAAACAATCCGTCAGCCACCACAAAAAAGGAACCACGCTATTGATGATAATCGTATTTGCAGTCGCAATACTCATTCCTGATTCCGATTTCTTTTCCTTCCCGAAGTCAAAATGATTCAACCAATAGTCATCTGCAGGTTTCAGCAGGCTTTCCTGTAAAATAGGAAGTAATTCTTTCGCCAGAAGATACCACAAAGACGAAGTCCAATCCATTTCGTGAATAAACGTAGCAAACTGAGCCAGTCTTTGTGTTGGAAAACCACCAGGTCTGCAGCCCTTGAATTTCCACGACACCCGGTTTCTGGCTTCCAGTTTCAATTTGTATTTCTGGAAATCCCACTCTTTTTTCAGTTCTTCCCGGTACGCAACCAAAGACGATTCTTCCAGGAAACCTCCGACCCCAAAAGTAATTGCCAGTTTTTGCTTCCGGGAAGCCTTGATGAATTTCTCAAAGGGAATTCCGACAGCCAGTTCCTGGAAAGGCAGCTGATTCACCTTCATTCCGAAGGCTTTTGAAACAGAATGAAACAATACTTCTTTGAAGGTCATTTTCCGTTCCGAATAAAATTCATCCAATTCCTTTACCTTTCTACTCATTCGCTGAAAAACGGCATGTTCGACCTGATTCCATATCAATGGCGGCGGAATCTGCTTCAAAAACGATTCACACACAAGAATCCCGGAATGTTGCTGCTGGTATTTTTTGAACCAATCGTAATGTTTCCAGTCGATCATTTTCTTCAGTTCAACCGTCGGAATCGGAATTCCTTCTACGAAAATCAATTGATCGTGTTCGTAAACCACATGTAAAATCACATTCGAATAAGCCGGATCATGCTGATGACCGTGTAAATTCCAATCGGACGATTTCACATGCATTTCAATATTTCCCGAATGCCTGATCCGATCAATTTCGATTTGCCCGTTGAAAAAATCCGGTCCGGAGTCCGGATTGTAATATCCGACATGAAGAATTTCAACTTTTTCCCCATCAACCGTTCTCAATTGATGCAGTGGAAGACGCTTGTTTTTCCATAGAAAATGCAGGTAATATTCATTCATTCTTTTAAAAATTAATTGCAAACTGCACTGACGTTTGTTTCCACTCAAAAGCAATGCTTTTTCTTAATTTAAGAAAAAAGTTCCCTTCATCCAATAGCGGATTCCGATTATTTCAAATAAACCACCCAACCTTTCAATGTGAAATTATGTTTAATAAAATATTAAATTTGTACTGAGATCAAACACTCCGGAATGAACCTTTATCAATCCTTCTACCGTAAAACAGTTCCCTATACCATTTCACTTTTTTTGGTTTTCTGTTTCCTGCGTATTTTTCAAATCAGTTGTGAACCAAGCGAAATTTTCGGCGTTCCTGTAAAAATGGTTTATCATTTCAAGGGTTTATTGATGGATCTGTTACTAAGCCTCCTGGTTTCTTTTGCGGGAAGTATTTTCAGCCTGATCATCTGGCTCATTTTCAAAAAGATAAACCTCATTTTTCTGCACATTTTCTCCATCATCAGCATTCTTGCCAATTTTATGCTGATCTTCTATTTCGTCAAAACGAAACAACTTTTAGGCAATGTATTTTATCAGCTTAGTCTTTCAGAATTACTTACTTCGGCCAATCTCGACTCAAACATCGGGTTCTTTTCCATTGTTTTTCCCCTTTTCCTGATTTCCTCTTATTTCATTCTTCCCCGTTTTATCCGGAAAATAAAACCTGTAAAATTTGGTCCGGTTCTTTTCGGCTTCCTCATTTTATCCGCTTTGGCAGCCTATCCCTGGAAAAACATCACTTCGCGGGATTATGTCGGCGACATGTTTATCAATAATAAACTCCTGGCATTTTTAGATGTCACCGAAAAACACTTCTTTACAGATCAGAAACTACAGCAAATCAATACTTCTGTTTTCAATCAGCTCGATGATTCGTTCTTTCCTGATCCTCAAAAACGCAACAATGCCTATCCGTTGATTCACGAACTGGAAGCTTCAAGCGAATTCGGAAAGTATCTGAAAAAATCACCGAAAGGTCCGCCGAATGTTGTCATCATCATCGTGGAATCCTTGTCTTCCTTTTTGGTTGGCGATCATCCTGAAAACCCTTGTCATTTGATGCCGTTTCTGGATTCCCTGAGTCGAAAAAGCCTGTATTTCCCCAATTTCATTTCCACTTGTGAGCGGACGCATAACGTATTGCCGGCGGCATTGATTTCAGCGCCGAATCCTCCTGAAAAACAATTCATGCAAAAAGAGGAATTTCCGCGGCATTGGTCATTGATTTCGCTTCTTCCCGATTATCACTCACGATTCTATTGTGGTGTTGACCTGGATTTCGCCAATATGAATGAGTTCATGAGTTACAACCAGGTTGATTATATAGTCGGATCATGGGAATCGCGCTTTTCAAAAACCCGCGACGGAGTTCACAGCATCTGGGGCTATGCCGATGATCATCTTTTTCAGAAATCGTTTGTGGATGATCAAAAACACAAGAACAACAAACAACCCAAACTGGATGTTTTCCTGACGATCAGCAATCATGAACCCTATTGTTTTCCGAAAAAAAGCCATTACCTCTCGGTTTTAAATGAAAAACTAGCGAAGTCCAAAGCGACCAAAAAACAACGGGAAGAAATCCAACAGCTCTCTGAAATTTATGCCAGCTACTTATTTTCGGATGACGCACTCAAAGGTTATTTTCAACAGGCAGCAAAGAAAGCCGATTTCGACAACACCATTTTCTTTGTTTTCGGGGATCATGGAAATCCTTTGTTTCCGCGAAGCGAAATTCAAAAGTATCAGACTCCGCTTCTCATTTATTCCCCTTTATTGAAGAAATCCAGGAAATTCAAATCAATGATCTCACACAATGACCTCACACCTACGATTCTGAATTATCTCCGGATCAATTATCCTCAATTAAAGATCCCGAAGCAGGTTCCGTTTTTCGGAAGAGAAATTGCCTTTGAGAAATCATTCAAATGCAAGAGAACGCTTCCACTCATCAGTTTGGACAGTGAAACCAAACACCTGGTTTACAATGATCATTTTCAATACGAAGGCCAGCTTTTCAAAATCGGAAAAAACCTGAAACTAACTCCTTCAAATGACTCGGAACTGAACAAAAAACTAAGCTCTCAACTGGATGTTTTCAAAAAAATGGCCCGGTATTACCATGATTATGATAAAATCCTTCCCAAAGAGCTTTATAAAGAATACAACCGAACGGGAGAAAAGACAACGCTCAAGTATATCCATTTGGACGAACTCGAAAGAAGCGGTGTGACCGGTCTTTTCACAGATATCGGGCCAAAAGTAGCTATTAAAAAAGGCTGGAAACGTATTGAACTGGAGTTGAATTGTGAGGTTTTCCTTCACAACGAAACAGAACTCCTTCAATTTGCAAAACTCTCCAACGTCATTGAACGAAAAAAGCCGAAAAAACTGATTAAATGGCGAAAAAACGAGCCTAAGTTACAGGAAGTGCTGCGTAACAATCAATGGAACAAAGTTTCCTATTCACTTTTCGTCGATGTCAGAAAATACAGTAAAAAAGACGATGAATATGAATTCACCTACTATTTCATCAATGATGCATTGAAGAAACTCAAGTTCCGGAAAGCGAGTTTGGAGCTTACAGCCTGGAAGTAATATTTGAATTTCTCCATTGGTTTTGCACTGGAATTCTGATGATTTTTTCCGCAAATCCCGAAAAATCGGGACAAGTTGCACAAATTAATTGCTCACCTACCTGTCTCGCTTAAGTACATTCAAAACGATGGCTTTTCGATAGTGTTATTTTTATTCCTTTGCGCTCTTTTACTCTTTGCGGTTAAAACAAAACTCAATTTATAAACCGCAGAGAAGCAGAGAGCGCAAAGAGAATCTAAGATTATTTATATTCAGGAAACAAGCCTGTCAATCCTTCTTCGTTTGCCGCACAAACGCCTCTTTCTGTGATTAGCGCGGTAACCAAACGGGCGGGCGTTACATCAAAACCATAATTACTGGCTTCTGTTGTTTCCGGGCAGATCAACACTTCATCCAATTGGCCCGAAGCTTTGCTCTTTCCTACCACGTAACGCACTTCATCCTGGTTGCGCTGTTCGATCGGAATTTCTTTCAATCCGTCACGGATAGTCATATCCAGTGTTGTAGACGGCAAAGCCACATAGAATGGAATTTGATTATCGTGCGCTGCCAATGCCTTCAAATAGGTTCCGATTTTATTTGCCACATCTCCGTTCCGGGTGGTGCGATCCGTTCCTACAATACATAGATCGACCATTCCGTGCTGCATCAAATGTCCGCCTTGGTTATCAACGATTAATGTATGCGGAACACCATGTCTGGTCAACTCGTAACAGGTTAGATTCGCTCCTTGCAAACGCGGCCTTGTTTCATCCACCCACACATGCACTTTGATTCCTTTCTGCAAAGCCTGGTAAATCGGTGATGTAATGGTTCCCCATTCAATACAGCCCAACATTCCGGCATTACAATGTGTCAGGATATTGACAACTTCTCCGTTTTTCTTTCTGGAGATTTCTTCAATCAGCGGCAAGCCATGAACTCCGATCATGCGGCATGTTTCCACATCGTCTTCTACGATCTGTGCTGCTTCTTTCCACGCAGTTTCAACAAGATCATCTGCTTTTTCCAATGCATTTTTCATTCGGTCCAAAGCCCAGAACAAATTCACAGCCGTTGGTCTTGAAGCACGCAAATCAGCAAAAGCCTGGTTCATATCCGCTCCTTCACGGGCAGCAAGATAAATACCATAAGCAGCAGTTGCACCGATCAGAGGTGCTCCGCGAACCACCATGTCTTTGATCGCTCGTTCTGCATCTTTGTAAGAAATCAGCTTTTCAACCACCCATTCGTGTGGCAATTTTCGCTGATCAATCACTTCTACATACTTATCCTCTGTTGTCCAAATCGTTCTAAATGCACTCATAAACCAAATTTCTGACGCAAAATTAATCGATTTGACAGAAATCATATGACGCCGACGTTAATTTATAGACTGAAGAAACAATCTCATTCACCTTAATGTGAAACAACGATTCGATCCACGAAAGCTCCTTCAGCAGTGGAGATATTGACCAAATACACTCCATTCGGCCAGGAAGAACAATCAATCACACTTTCGGATACCGGAAGCACATGAACGGATTTCCCATTCAGATCCGCTACCGAAACGGATGCATTCTCAGGTAATCCGACCAATGAAAACTGGGATGAAGCGGGATTCGGAGCAAGTTGAATTCCTGTAAGTTTATGATCTCCGACAGATAAATCCTCCGGCACAAAATGGACTGTAATACATTCCATATTATTTTCCAAATGGGGATCTTCCACCGGGTTTGCCGGATTCACCGGTTTGATGAAAATACAGATATCGACATCCATTCCATCGTGTTGATCCGAAAAAACAAACATCCTTGTAATATTAAAGCTTTCCGTCGGAGCCAGGAAATTTCCACCATATCCCCAATGATCGGTATTGTCGGGATAAATGGTCATCGTGTCACCCATTATAATAGTATAGTAATAAATGGAATCCGCGTATTCCAGGTTGGCACCAGGATCCGTGTTTGTAACACTTACAATAAAAGAATAGGGTTGTTCCGTCTGAAGCGTGTTCCCATCCTGGGGCGCAATAAAAGTAAGATGCAGATCCAGAGATCTTTGTGCATTCGAGAAAAAACAAAGCAATGCAATGCTCAGTGAAAGTAGTGTTCTTTTCATAGTGATGTAGTTTAAATGTTGCTTTCCGACTATCGGATCAGCGAAACCAAACTACTGAAAATCAACACTCCTTTCCAGGCAAAATTGTGTATTGTACCAGGAATTGATTCTTCTGTATTTATTCGAACGTAATCTCTTCAAAGGAATGAGCAAACGAATTCCAAACTTGTTGTGTGCCGGGTCTGACCAATTGAACCGTTTGAAATCCTTTGGAATCTGCCGCCTGCAATTCTTCAACGATATCACTCAAAAACAGGATTTCTGCAGGGTCCAAATTCAGAATACCGGCAATTTTCGCATAGGTATCTGCGTCCCGTTTTCCACCTGTGTTGGTATCGAAATAATCGGAGAAACAAGGTGTCAGATCACCGGAAACACTATAACCGAAAATCAGTTTTTGTGCCGGTACGGAACCGGATGAGAAAACACCCAGGCTGATTCCGTTTTCTTTCCATTTCTTCAGGCAAGCAGCAACTTCCGGATACACATGTCCTTTCAACGTTCCATCTTTGTATCCTTTATCCCACAAAACTCCCTGCAAAGTTTTTAACGGGGTGATTTTCCGGTCCTCAACACTCCATTGATGCAATTTTTCAATGATTTCAATATCTGAGTAAAGTGTTTCACCGTCTTCCGTTTTCGCGAGCTGAACGGTTTGTTCAAAAGCTTCTTTTACGACCGGATTTTCCTTCAACTCTAACAAAGAGCTGATATTATTCCGGAAATAAGGAAACAATTCTTCTGCTACGAAAGAGATCGAAGAAGTTGTTCCTTCAATGTCTGTAAGAATATATCTTGGTCGCTGTATTGTCATTTTTCGTCAATGTCTATATGGGAATTCGTAATATTACGAATTGGCAAAATGACTAATTCGCAATAGTGCAATTTCATTTTTTTGCAACTCTGAAATCAGCAAAGCGTTTTTCTACTTCAGATCCGGTATACTCCGGAATCCATCCGCTCATATCAATAAAAATACGGATCGCTTTCACAAAAGGATTTGCTTCTCCGGCATCGAACCAATGTTTCGTACCTTCGGGAACCGAAATCAAATCTCCTTTTTCACACAACAAGTTAAAAACAGGCTCTGTTTCCAGGTTAAACCAAAACAATCCTTCTCCATCCACAAAAAAGCGAATTTCATCCTCTGAATGCGTATGTTCCGCCAAAAATTTGGTGCGGATCGCGTCGTAATTTTCCGTCAGATGATTAATCGTAATCACATCGGCAGTCTGATAACCTCCGGCTTTCATAAACGGATTCAGATCTTTCGCATACGCTTCCAGGATTTGATCCGGCGTTGCATCATCCTGAAAAGCAACAGGTGCTTCCCACTGATCAAAGAAGATTCCACGGTCATTCAAAAATTGTCTGATCTCAACCGGGTTGTGAATAGTTTTATTCAAATCAGGAATAGATAATATTGCCATGTGCTAATGTTATAAGGATAAAATGGAAACTGTGTTCCATACAAAATTAAGATACTTTTTTCAAATGCATTCATTTAAACAACCCTATTCTACTGATAGTATAGATTACATCTTTCAATCTCCGATTCCGGTATAAGACTACAAGTTATCAGTAATTTAATCTCCCGAAAGGCTCCATTCACTTTAATCCGCATCCGAAGAAATCCTTAAAAAAGGATAAATAATTTCTGATCCCTGTTCAGAATTTCTTTTCTTTGGTAATTCCAATTATAATACAAAGAGTTATGAAAGTATTCAACAAATCTATTCTGATGAGCGCTCTTGCCGTTGGAATGCTGGCAGTGTCCTCTTGTAAACCCATCTATAAATGCGGCGATCCGATTCCTATGAAAAAACAAGGCGGAAAACGGCTTCAGGCAGTTGTATCAGAACGCGATTCGTTATGCGGGTCTCTTGCGAACCAAAAATCGGTGAATGAACAGCTGACTGCTGAAAACAACACGCTTCGTGACAGGCTTTCCGGAGAACAAGACATCAATCAAAACAAGTCGGCACAGTTGAGTCAGAAGGAACTTGAACTTCAGAACAAGAATAAAGATCTTCAGAACAAAGACAAGGATCTCCAGGAGAAAGAGCGTATGCTGCGTGAAATGCAGGCGATTATTTCCCGCCAGGATGAATTGACGAAAAAACTGAATCAAACTTTGCGTGATGCATTGGTCGGATTTAACTCTGACGAATTGACCATGGAAATCCGTGACGGAAAAGTATACGTATCCATGTCAGACAAACTACTGTTCAAATCCGGATCCACAACCGTTGAACCTAAAGGAGTGGATGCATTGAAAGTACTTGCGGATGTATTGAACAAAAACCCGGATATCCAGATTCTTGTTGAAGGTCATACAGATAATGTGCCGATCAAAACTGCAGTATTCAAAGACAATTGGGATTTGAGTGTTGCGCGCGCAACATCGATCACACGTATGCTGAATGAAAAATATGCTGTTGCAGCAACCCGTATGACGGCTTCCGGTCGTGGAGAATATTTCCCGAAAGCATCAAATGATACAGCAGAAGGAAAAGCAAAAAACCGACGAACAGAAATCATTCTTTCACCGAAATTGGATGAGATTATGAATTTATTGAATAGCTCGAATAAGTAGAGACTTTATAGAGATAAGACTACAAGAGGCAGGACCTTTTCCAATTCCGGAAATCTTGCCTCTTTTTCTTTTCCTTCGGGTTCCTGGATTTCCATCTTGATAATTGTGGATTACAATTCAAACCTTTCCTTGTTTTTACTCGTTTAAAATTATATCAGCTACTTTTGTTTAGTGCGCTCTATCTGAGAGCAAATATGGAATCATCAAAATCAAAACAACCAATGAAAAAAATTTTATTTACACTAAGTGCGGTATTACTTCATTTATCTTCATCCGCCCAATGGACGCAGCAGACAAGTAATACCAATTTCAATTTAAACGACGTCTTTTTTACATCCAACAATACAGGAGTTGCTGTTGGAGATAATGGTAGAATCGTAAGAACGATTAATGGCGGAACCACCTGGGTTGAATCGACTCCTTTCTCTACCTGTAACTCATATGCAGTTCATTTTGTTTCAGCAGATTCAGGATGGGTTGCCGGTTCATGCGGTATCTACTTCACAAGTAATGGCGGACTTAACTGGACGCTTCAAACTGCAGGAAACGGAAAAACGCTCAATGATATTTTCTTCCATAACAGAATGACCGGCTGGGCAGTTGGAGACGAAATGACTATCTTATCAACGGTAGACGGAGGAGCCAATTGGACTGTGGATACATTAACATCTGTTGTTCCTGGAAATCCGCTTTTAGCAGTATACTTCCGCGACGCAACTAATGGCTGGATCGGCGGAGGTGAAAAACTTCATTTTACAACCGATGGCGGACTTAACTGGACTCAAGGCAGCAGTATGCTAATTGATTGGATTCATTCAATAGACTTTGGAGACAATAATGCCGGAGTTGCAGCAGGAATGGGCGGTTCTTCTACAAACACCTTCAATTGGGGGACTAATTGGAACTTTAATGGTTCAATAACTACTAATAATGAAACCATTTATGGCGTAGATTTCTCAACTCCTACTTCGGTTTACGCGGTTGGACAAAATGGACTGATTTATTTTTCTAATAATGCCGGTTCAACCTGGTCTCCCCAGACCAGCGGTTTAACCAATCATCTGAGAGCCGTTAATTTTCCGTCTTCCACTATCGGGTATGCAGTTGGTGATGGTGGAAAAATCATTAAGTATGGTGCAAGCACTGCCGGATTAGCTGAAAATTCATCGATCGATTATTCGGTATATCCAAATCCAACGGTTGATCTTATCAACATCAAGCTCCATTCAATCGGAGAAAAGATCAAGGTAAATCTGAAGAATTCAATAGGAACACAAATTCCGGTAGTTGTTACTTCTCTTTCAGATCATCTCGAAATAAACACCGAAACTCTTCCGACCGGAATCTATGTTTTAGAGATTGTAACGGAGCAAAACACAACGATTAGTAAGCGTTTATTGAAGTTGTAATTAGACTTACAGAGACAAAACCTGAAGAGTCAAGAGAATGGAAAAAATCTCCATTCATCTTGGCTCTTTTTTCTTTCAGTCCTGGCTCTGATTTAAGATTCCTTAATTTCCTCTTTGCCATCCGCATGCAGCGCAAAACGAGGTTTGGAACGATCGTGAACCTGGTCGTAGCGTTTCCACGGCCAACCACCGAATTGCGTTTGATGATAATCGTCGAAAGCCTGCTTGATTTCTTCTTTCGTATTCATAACAAACGGCCCGTACTGCATCACTTGCTCTCCGATCGGTTTTCCCTGTAACACAAAAATGCTTACCGCCGTATCGTGTGAAACCAGTTCCGTTTCCACTGAAGCATCGAGGAAAAATCCGGAATACGAATCGAATTGCTGTTCGTTGATATTCAATTGATCTCCTTCATAGAAAAATACGCTTCGATTGATATTTGCAGATGTTTTCGGCAAAGTAATTTTCGCGTGTGGTTCCATTTTGATATTGACGATCAACACGTCATTTTCGGATGGAAAAGCCCATGAATCCGGAGGAGGTGTTCCAGCTTGTTTTCCATTCCAGGTTCCGGCAATCAATTCGACCAATACCTTATCCTGATCAAATTTCAGATTCGGAATACTTTCGCGCCAAAGCATTTTGAAATGCGGTTCAACCATCTTGTCCTTTTTAGGCAGATTGAGCCACACCTGGAACAATTCGAGCGGATTTTCTTCCGTTTGGGATAAAAGCGGAAACATTTCAGAATGCTGCACCCCTTTTCCAGCCGTCATCCACTGCACATCTCCGTTTCCATAACGACCGGCAGCTCCCAGGGAATCGGCGTGATCTACCATTCCTTTTCGAACCACAGTAATGGTTTCAAATCCACGATGCGGATGCCCCGGAAAACCCGGAACTTTCTTCCCGTGATACATCCGGAAACCATCTTTAATGATAAAATCATCTCCCATGTGACGACCTTTGAAATGCTCTGCATTCGGCCCCATTTGTTCCGTTCCCGCAGGAAACTGATCTTCGTGATGCACACAAAACAAGAACGGGTCTTGCGTTTCCCATTGGAAACCAAGCGGAAAATGTCGTTTAATCGGATTCATATTTTTTTCTTTTGTTTGTTCGGATTCTTCTTTGCCGGATACCAGCCAGGGCAGCGCAAAAACCGCTGCGGATGCCGCTGATAAGCGCTGTACAAAATTTCTTCGCGTGAAATCTTTACTCATAATTCTATTTATTTACCCGGGTACTAATTTAATGAATCGTTTTCAGAAAACCAATTTTTCAGAAAGCTGTTTCAAGTTTCCTTTTCACAAAAAAAACTATCTTCATCGCATGAAAAAAGTGATTATTTACACGCTTCTACCTGTTTTGATGGCCTGTGGTGAATCGGGCACAAAAAAAATGGAAAACGCCGGGAATAAAGTCGATAATTTGGAAAAATCAACAGAAACAATTCAGGAATCGAAGAAGAAAACAGCGAAAAAGGTTTTTGTTTTGTCCACTTACGATGATCCGGAACAGGAAGAGCGAATCAAAGATCATCTGAACGAACTTCGAAGGCTCTCTGATCTTGGAGTTTTTAACCAAATTCATCAAAAAGCCTTACTTTCCCTCCCTTCCGAACAGCAAGCTTATTTCACAGCGAATCCGCAATATTCCGTTTTGTGTTCAAGCAAAGGTGATTTGTTTCACAATGGTAAAGCTGACTATGCTTTTGTAGTCTATGATGAAAAAAATAACCGCTTTTCGATTTTAACCTACAACAAACTGAAAAACAACTACGCGGAATTGTACCGGGATCTCAAAGTTGAAAACGGGCTGGAAAATGCAAATTGCAATTACAGTCAATTCGGAATGCTGGATTACATTCTAGCCGATGAATTCATTTACCAGGGAGATTACCTGACCAAGAACCCGGAAAGTTACCTGGAATACCCGACTTGTAAAATCGGCGGTATGAAACAAGACTCTGACCTGATTCTGAAAGAAGGTTGCTTCTCCAAAAAGGTCGATAAATCAAAACTCCCCATTGTTCTTTCCATTGCAACAAGCAGTGTTTACAACAACTGGGAATGTTTGCAATATGAACCGGAAACAAATTCCTTCTGCATCATTTACGGGCAAGCTTTTGCAGATTAACAGCATTATTTCAACGAAAATGACACATTACAACAACAGGAAATTCAGACCTGTCAGCAATTCGGAAAACGGCGAAACATCCGAAGAAACCTTGTTCCATTACTTTCAGAACGGAACGATTTTGACCTGCACTTATTCGGGCGGACAAATTGTTCACGGCCATTTAATCGGTTTGGTGGATGAAAATGGAAACATTGATATGCGTTATCACCAGGTCAACGATCAGGGCAACATGATGACCGGAATTTGTCAATCCAAACCGGAGCTCCTGGACGACGGAAGAATCCGCTTACACGAAACCTGGCAATGGACTTCCGGTGATCATTCCAAAGGCTCTTCGATCCTGGAAGAAGTGAAAGGTGAATAAAAGCAGTGTCTTTGATAGTATCAAATGATACTATCATCATAAAACCATTTGGAAAGTTCTGTAGAATTGATCTTACTCCTTCACCAACTTCCGGGTTGCAACGAAAGACTCCGATTGAATCACCGCATAATAAATTCCCGAAGGATATTGGCTCAGATCAATCACGTTTGCATTTTGAAGATTTGCAATTTGCTCTCCATCGACAGAAAATACCTGAATCACAAAAAGTGCATTTTCTTCATTCGAAGAAATGGAGAACACACCATTTCCAGGGTTCGGGTAAATCTCAATACCGGAAGCAGCAGCTGTTTCTTCTATTCCGGATGTATTCGTAGCCAAACGAAGGATTGTTCCGTTTAAACCACAAGTGTAGCCAACAGTGTTACTCGGAAAACAAACTCCCAACTGGCGGGAAGATGAAGTATTTTGCACAGCCCACGAAGCACCTTGATCGGTCGTTTTATAGATTGTACTCGTGTTTGCTGTCATACTTCCTCCAACTGCATAACCAACACTGTAATCATAGAATCCAAGCGCATTGAGATATGTATCCGAAAAATCGTCCGGAGTCCAGGCAGCACCGGAATTGACCGTACGTAAAACAACCGATTCATTGGAACCGCTGATTCCTCCGGTTACCACACCAACCATTTCATCAATAAAATAAACGCTCGTCAGGTCGTACGTATTTGTTCCACTGGGAAGGAAATTCCAGGCCTGTCCGCCATTGAATGATTTCAGAATTGTTCCGGCTTCTCCCACAGCATAACCAACGGTATTCGAAACAAAATAACAATCGTACAAATCCAGGGAAATTCCCGTACTGATTACCGCCCACGAGCCCCCGGAATTGGTCGATTTTAAGATCGTACCGTTGGTTCCTGTAATGTAAACATCCTGCCCGGAGGCAAAAATGCTGAGTAAATCGTTACTTGTTCCGGAATTCACTACCGACCAGCTTCCTCCGGCATTGGTTGTTTTTAGAATGGTACCCAGTTTCCCAACGGCAATAAATGTAGAAGGACCAACGAACGCAACATCCGATAAGTCGACGGTAGTTCCTGAATTGGAAGCTGACCAGTTCAACCCGGAATCAGCTGTTTTGCGGATCACTCCTGACTTACCAACCACAATTCCTGTCGAAACGGTTGAAAAACTGATCGCATTCAGCTGAGAAGTAACTCCGCTGTTCTGAGGCATAAAATTCTGCGCAATCAGACTACTGCAACCCAAAAAAACGAGTAATAATGCAAAAGAAATTCTCATGGTTTGTTGTACGGGTTAAATTTACATTCCAAATGTACAAATAACAGCGTTATTTTTGACGGTGCTAAATCACGGAGTATGTCTATCAAATATGGTTTCTTCTTTCTTTTACTCGGGATGATTTCCTGCAAGGATCAGACTGAAAAATCAATCCCTGAAGTCAAGGCCGATACGCATCATAAAAAAATAGAGCCTGCAAGAAAAAATGCTTTACAGCAAAAACCGGTAGAAGATCCCCGCAAAGTTGCTGAACAATTCAAACCTGAAAATGCGGCCATTGTTCATTCGGTGATTCAAACCTCCCTGTGGGGCAAAGAAAACAGCATTATTGTTTTTTACGAAAGTCGTTACACAAGCATGGACGAATACCAGGATGGACTCCGGTATCCGCATGAATACCAATATGTCGATGCTTATCTTCTCATTCCGGATGAGAAGAACGAGTATGAAAAAGTGCTGATTCACCACTTTGAAGACGACAATGTCGACACGGAAATCCAATCTGTATTCTTCGCAAATGCCGATTCCGATTCGCAGAAAGAACTGATTATTCTAAGCACGTGTGTTCATCGTTTGCAATATTTATACGAGGGAACAGAATACAGTACTTCTGTTTTTGATGATTTCGACGCAGTGAAACCTCCGAAAAAGATGACTTACCTGCCGAAAATCAGTGCGCAGCTCAATGGCGGATTCGAAGGTTTTCTTGAAGAAAATCCGAATTCCCAGGCAGCATTCAAGAATGCTTCAGATATTAAAAAGGAATTGAAAAGACTTGGATATTAGAAGCTGTTGTGAAAACCAGGGCTTTGCGTCCTTTGCTTCTTAGCGTTTTAAATCAATTCTTATAATTAAGCGCAAAGTAGAAATTCTTTTACCTGGAAAACTTCCAATCCACTTCAAACAGGTATTCCGCTGTTTCCAAATGGCGTTTTGCTTCGAAGAGGTTTCTTCCCCAGGCATACGTTCCATGCTGACGCATAATGAATGCCGGAACCGTCAAACGGTTTTTCTCTTGTTCCAAAACTGCTGAAAATGCCGGCATATCCTGTGTATTGTCAAAAACCGGAACCTGAACGCTGGTTTCGTGCGTCTTGATTCCCTCAAAGCCTTTCAATACTTCGTATCCGCTCAATTCAACGGAAGTTTGATTTTTCATGGACTGCAATACCGAATACACCGAATGACTGTGAACAATACACATCGTTTCAGGGAATAACGCATACAATTTGCAATGGATCAATGTTTCAGCAGAAGGGCGAATTCCTTCAAATGCGGGCAAAGCCTTCCCCTGCAAATCCACTTCCATGAAATCTTCCGCAGAAAAAACCGATTTATCAATTCCGGATCTGGAAACGAAAATAACTTCCGGGTTTTCCGGTAATCTGAATGAATAATTTGTAGACGTAGCCGGTGACCATCCTTTTTGATGATAACTTCTGATTACTTGTGCCAGTTGCGTTTTCAAATCTTCCATTCTAATCGTTTTTTACTTGTTTGAGGTGTTCGCGCAATTCTTTCGAAGTCATCGTACTTCCGTCATGACTCCAGCCCGGTGGTTTGGTGATATACAACCATTTATTCCGGAAACCTTTCACTTTCCGAACATCTTTGTAAATGGCTACCCATTCGTGAAAAATCACCGTGGCAGGATTCTGACTGATTTCCTTTTCATACAAGCCGTATTCGATCGGAAGTCCATCAATTTCTTTCTGAAACGTTCCGAATAGCTTGTCCCAAACAATGAGAATCATTCCCATGTTTTTATCCAGGTATTCAACATTGGACGCATGATGAACACGGTGATGCGAAGGCGTTACCAGGAATGTTTCCAAAAAGCCCAGTTTCCCGACAGCTTTCGTGTGAACCAGGATTCCGTAGGTTTGGGTAATTGAATACATGATGAAAATATCGAAGGGTTCGAAACCCAGGAATACCAAAGGAATAAACCAGATAAAACGGTAAACCGGCTGAAAAACAGAAGATCTGAACCCGGTTGTGAGGTTGTATTTATCTGACGAATGATGTGTTACATGAATCGCCCAAAAGAAGCGAACCACATGATCAATCCGGTGAATCCAATAGAAAATAAAATCTTCGGCAAAAAAGAGTAAGGTCCAGTAATACCAGGAACTTGTGTCCCAGTTCACTAAGCGGTAATCAAAGAAAAGCATCAACACAAACAGGGTAATTCCGCGCATCAGCACATCGATTCCCATATTTGCGAGCATCAGATACAAATTCTGGATCGTATCTCCGACCGTATACAATTTCCGGTTATGCCAGTTACTCAGAATAATTTCACCCAAAATCAGCACCACATAAATGGGCGTACTGATGAAAATGATGAGTTTTTCTGCGTAATCAACCATTGGTTTAATCTTTTCCTCTTAAACGAACTGTTTTTCCTGTAAGATGCTTTCCATTTGTTTTTGAAGATCCTGCGCTTCTTCTCTTGCCTTCGTTGCAAAATCCAAACCATCGGATGCATAAATGATCGAGCGGGAAGCGTTTACAAGCAGGCCGCAATCAGCATTCCATCCGTATTTGGCAACATCTTCCAGGCTTCCACCCTGGGCACCAACTCCCGGGACCAGGAAGAAATGATTCGGAACAATTTTGCGTACCTCTGCGATTCCTTCGGCACGTGTAGCTCCTACAACATACATCAGGTTATTTTCAGAACCCCATTTGGAGCTTTTCTTCAACACTTTCTTGTACAATTCTTCTCCGGAAGTATCTGTTGTAAACTGGAAATCCAATGCGCCTTTATTCGATGTCAATGCAAGAAGAATCACCCATTTACCAGGGAAAACCTGGAACGGAGTCACCGAATCTTCTCCCATGTAAGGAGCCACGGTCACTGCATCACAGTTCAGGTATTCAAAAAAAGTCTTTGCGTAATAAGTCGATGTATTTCCGATATCGCCACGCTTGGCATCCGCAATTGTTAAGCAATGATCCGGAATGTAATCAATTGTTTTTTTCAGGGATTCCCAGCCCTTTGGTCCCAAAGCTTCGTAAAAGGCAACATTGGGTTTGTATGCCACGCACAAATCCTTCGTTGCGTCGATAATCGCTTTGTTGAACTCAAAAATCGGGTCTTCACTTTGCAACAAATGAGCCGGAATTTTATCCATGTCGGTATCCAAACCAACACATAAAAACGATTTTTTTGTGCGAATCTGCTGAATCAATTCCTGTCTTGTCATCTGTCTGTTTTAAGGGTGCAAAGATAAAAAGTATCGTTGAATAACCTGAATTCCAAAAAAAAATGCCCTGTAAAGCTTCATATTACTAATTTCGCGGCAAAATTCTATCATGCAGCTTTCTTTCCGCCTGTTTCTTGCCACTTTTTTTATTCAGTTTTTCTCGTATTCACAGTTCTATCTCGGGGCTTTCGGGGGCTATAATTTTGGCACAAGAGTCAATACAGGTATTTTCACTGAATACTCTTTACAGGAGTTCTGGCCAGGAGGAATCAAAATCAGCTACACTTACAATGTTCCTTACTCGAAAAAGGGAGATGACACACCAACGATGAAGCACAATGGGTCTGATTATGAAACAACGGAGCATTTTGCTTCAACCAGGGAACGGTTCCAACATCATTCTCTCAGTTTCGAATACAAACAATACATGGGAGATTCTTACGAAGGTGGAGCATATTTCAGATCGATCATCGGACTGTCTTTCTCAAAAGTAAACCGCGACTGGTCTGTTTTTGAGGATCCGTTTCTTATGAAGAATTTCAACCTGTTTGAAATCAAACAAACCTCCTTAAACCTGGGGGCAGCTTTAGGTTATGATCTGGAGGTATTCGACCGTTTCTTTATTTATGGTGATCTGACCGCAATGCTCCCGTTTATCAAGCTCAGCAGCAACAGCAAGAGGTATGATGGTTTTCCCGAATTTTCTATTGGTTTTCAATTGGGTGTTAAATACAAAATCCTAAATACATGAAGCACCTGATTTTATCCTGCCTGATTTTCATCACATTTTTGAACCCGGATCAAGCTGCTTACTCACAATCATTCATCGGACTAAAAGGCGGATACAGCCGTTACTTTGAACCGGGAATGAACGGGAGTAATATTGCTTTTTTTACCGAGGTTCCTTGTGGAGATTCTTACAAGATCACATTCAGACCAAGCCTGTTTTATGACTTCCCGATGAGTTATGAGGACTACGGAAACATTTATGCAAAAGACGAATCTTACCTTTCAGATGATTATGTTCCGGTTTATTCAAAATACTATAACGCTGGAATCGGTTGGGAATTCTTATTTTATTTTGACGAAGCGTTCTCAACCAACTTTTACTTCTCCATTAAGAGTGGAACATCTTACTCTGCCATCAAACGGACGGTAGAGAATTTTGATCCCAATGAATATTATCTGCAAACACAGGTCGAAAACAACCATCAGGTTTCCGTTTATTTCGGAATTGGCCTGGGAGTTCAGTTTGCATTGGGTCGAAATAGCTTTTTTTTCACCGAAATACAATCCGGATTTCCGTTTCTGCTCATGAAAGGAGAAGATTCCGGCTCCTCGCAGATAAGCGGTTATCCGAATATCGTACTTTCAGGAAATATCGGGTTTAAACAATCTATTTTTAATTGACAACCACCGTTTTCGAATCGACCGTTCGTGCAGAAAAATATCCCATACATCCGCCACTCATATTTGAAACCGGGTTTGCCGGAGTAGCGCTGCTCGAAGAATTGATCGACAACTGGTTGAAATAGCTGTGAACCGGTTTATCGATACAGAAGAAATCTACCCGAACCGTATCCTGCATTTCAACATCCGATACAAACAAAGGCTGAATCACCAGGTTTCCATCGGTGAACTGATCGTCCTGGATGTAAATACTTTTGTCTCTTTCACCGTTTCTGTAGACATGAAACTGAAAGAAATTCTGAACTCCTGCTTCGTCATAATGTGCCGGAACGACCGCAATTAAAGTATCCGCGCCAAAGGGATAAAAATCCACAAACAAATCGGCAAGCGCCTGGTAATTCGGCATCGTACTGCTTCCGGAATACGTTACTCCGTCAACTACAACCGACAAGGTATACGTTCTTCCTTCTACTCCCGGATAAGCAGTTAATTCGTACCACCCGTTTCCTACGGAAGTGAAAGTCGCAGCATTTCCCAGGTTATCAACCACCGTCACGACTGCATTGTTCACAACCGGTGGAGCTGTGCTTTCATCAAAATTCTGTGTTTTGGTAACCCGTACGCGCTGGATTGTATCTCCTCTCAGGATGATTCCTTCCACCACGACCTTTTGATCCGCATCGTTCAGATCTACATTAATCACTTTCTGACAACTTGAAATTCCAAGTATAAAAAGAAGAGATACTAAAGTTGTTATTGCGAATTTCATCTTACTTGAATTTAAAGTTATAGGTAATTGCAGGAACCAATCGGAACAAAGTGGTTTGAACCGCTTCTGTTTTTGACGGGTCGTCCTTGTTTTCCCTGAATGTAATTGAATAAGCATTTTCACGTGCGTAAGCATTGTAGATCGAGAAGTTCCAGCTGCTTTCAAACTTCTTCGTGTTCTTGCGAAGCCATGTTACTCCTAAGTCCAAACGGTGATAATTCGGCATACGGTATCCGTTTCGCTCCGTGTAATTAAAGTAAGTCTGGCCGTCGATCTGGTATTTCCCGGAAGGGAAAGTCACAGCGTTTCCTGTGTAGAAAACAAATAATGCCGATACCGACCATTTCGGCGTGATTTCATAGATTCCCACAATCGACAAATCGTGCGTGCGGTCTTGCTTTGCCAAATACCAGTTTCCGTCGTTGATTCCATCAATTTTCCGTTCCGTACGGGAAAGCGTATAGCCGATCCAACCGGTAAACTTCCCGGTTTTCTTCTTCAGCATGATTTCCAAACCGTAAGCTCTTCCGATACCGGAAAGCAATTCTCCTTCCAGGCGCTCGTTTGCCTGCTCGTTTGCTCCGTTTTTATAATCCAGCTGATTCTGCATCCACTTGTAGTAAAGTTCCGTGCTAAGCTCCAGTTTATTGTCAAAGAAATTTTTGAACCATCCCAAAGCTACCTGGTCCGAAATCTCCGGCTTGATATTCAAACTGGAAGACAACCAAACATCTGTCGGGGAGCCGGAAGTTGAATTCGAAACCTGGTGAATGTTCTGTGTGTTTCGTGCATAAGCCGCTTTGATCGACTGGCCTTTCAAATACTGCCAGCTGAATGAAACGCGCGGTTCTACATAGAAATACGATTTCAACACTTTGTTTTTTGAATAGATATTGGTTGTTGCAACCGATCCGTCAGGGTTGTAGGTATACATTTCCTCGCCATTGGCAAGTGCGATCAGGTTCGATCCCCGGATTCCGTAGCTCAGGATGAATTTTTCGCTTAAGCTGTAATCATTACTGATATAAACGGCATTTTCAATCGAATTGGTCGGTTTGATTCTTTTTACATTGATTCCGGATTCCGCATTGGCATCGATCTGCCCCGGTGTGATTCCATGATTAATGACGTTCAATCCGATCTTCACTTTGTTGCGGTTATTCGGGAACCACTGGAACTCCTGTTTCACATTAAAATCCTGGATCTGGGAAGTGATATCAAATTTCACATCTCCGCCCGAAATCGAAATTTTGTAATCGTATTTACTGTAAATGAACGAGGTGTTTGAGAACCATTTGTCGTTGATAATGTGATTCCACCGAAGCGTTCCCGTTGCATTTCCCCAATTGATTCCGAAAACGTCTCCCAAGCCCAGTTTATCGCGCCCGAAATACCCGGATAAAAATAAACGGTCTTTTTTCCCGATGCGGTAATTCACCTTTGCATTCAGATCGTAAAAGAACAATTTGTTGTCTTTAAACTTGTCCGACAATTTCAAAAATAAATCGGCATAGGTCCTTCTTCCTGAAACCAGGAAAGATGCTTTATCTTTCGCAATCGGTCCTTCTACAAGCAGTTTGGAAGAAATCAACCCGATTCCACCACCGACATTGTAGCGTTTCTGGTTTCCGTCGTTCATTTTGATATCCAGAACCGAAGACAAACGGCCTCCGTAATTCGCCGGCTGATTTCCTTTGAACAACATCGCGTCTTTGATCGCATCCGAATTAAACGTCGAGAAAAATCCCAGTAAGTGACTCGCATTATAAACCGGCGCTTCATCCAATAGAATCAGGTTCTGATCTGCTCCACCACCACGAACGTAAAATCCGGAACTTCCTTCTCCGGCATTTTTCACCCCGGGAATCAGCTGCATGGTTTTGATCAAATCCTTTTCACCGAAAATAACCGGGATTTTCGCAATTTCCTTCGGATCGATTTTTTCAACTCCCATCAAAGGATCACGCACATTTCCATCAGGACGGTCGGTAGAGACAACCACTTCTTCCAATTCCGTTTCATCCTGTTCGGTCTTTAACTGAAAATCCATCGACTGAGAAGTCGTCAGATCTATTTCTTTTTCAAGCATTAAATAACCGGTTCCTGATATCTGAAAAGTATATTTTCCGGCCGGAAGCGTTAAGGAATAGAAACCATATTCATTCGTAACAGTCCCCAATTTTTGGTCTTTCACGCGAATAATCGCCCCGATAATTTCTTCTCCTTTTGCGGCATCTTTGATCGTTCCGCTCAAAGTCGCATTGGTCTGGCCAAAGGAAATCGCAGTGATTAGAACAACTAAAATGGATAATCCTAATTTCATATTGTTGAGTTGAGGTGCAAAAATCGCATTTATCAATCAATTGTGGTTAAAAAAATGGTGAATGGTTATCATTATTCGGTTAAAGGTATATTATTAATGTCTTGTCCAAGAGTTTAGTCAGCACACTATTTTCCAAGCAGTGGCTATCGGTATCGGTGTGAGCTAATTCGAACAGTCCCGTGGATTTAAGCAGATATTAAAATTACACTGAAAGTTCATAAACTCAATACCCATAATCTCAATCGATTTTCTTTCCACTTTTCCAGTCGTCGAAAAGTGGAGCAAAAGACTTGTCTCATTCCAAGCCGTTCACTAAAAAGTTCCATCCCCTTATTTTAAATCAAAAAGAACGGATTGCGCTGCGCTCCATCCAAACGACAAGCGCTTTTTGTTAA
>VFQN01000320.1_pt1 | contig 95301 bp, 94 predicted proteins | sample 3512371 | NCBI WGS metagenome assembly VFQN01 (sample SAMN10412370, study PRJNA504923) | tailings metagenome | isolation source: Replicate 2 from Balatoc abandoned mine | place: Philippines: Itogon, Benguet | collected 2017-08-28 | reverse complement strand
TGGTGCCGCCGGCGAAGACGAGGTTGCCGGCGGTGGTCAGCAGCGGCGCCCACAGCGGCGTGTCGAACTTGGTGGCCCAGACCTGCTTGCCGGTCTTCAGGTCCCAGGCCTGGAGCTCGCCGATGGTGCCGGGCTTCTTGCCGTCCTTGTAGCGCAGGCTGCCGAGCACGCCTTCGATCGGATAGCCGATGTACAGGTCACCCTTCTTGTACTTCGTCGGCTCGGCCTCGGGCAGTTCGGCGCAGAGGTTGTTGTTGGCCGGGATGTAGAACAGGCCGGTCTTCGGGTTCCAGGCTTCCGGCGGCCAGTCCTTGCCGCCCCACAGAGACGGGCAGAAGCCCACCGCCTTGCCCATGCCCGGGCGCTTGCTCTCGTCGTAGCTCGGGCGCCCGGTCTTCTTTTCGATCGCGGTGAAGACGTTGTTGTGCACGAAGGGCACCGCGTCGATGAAGCCGATCTTCCCGTTCGGCTGGCGCTCCAGCATCCACAGGTAGCCGTTGCGGCCGGCGTGGATCGCGGCCTTGACCTTGCGGCCCTTGACCTCGGTGTCGATCAGCACCGGCGCGCTGACCTCGTCCCAGTCCCAGGCATCGTTGTGGTGGTACTGGTGATGGCCCTTGATGGCCCCCGTGTCGACGTCCAGCGCGATCGCGCTCGTGGTGTAGAGGTTGTCGCCCTTGCGGCCTTCGGTGGGCCACGGCGCCGGGTTGCCGGTGCCCCAGTAGGCCAGGTTGGTCGCGGCATCGTAGGTGCCGGTGATCCAGATGCTGCCGCCGCCGTTCTTGTAGGCCTCGCCGGGCCAGGTGTCGCCGCCGGGCTCGCCGGGCGCGGCGGTGGTGTAGGTACGCCAGGCTTCCTTGCCGGTGGCGGCGTCGTAGGCGGCGACGAAGCCGCGCACGCCGGTCTCGCCGCCGGACGATCCGACCATGATCTTGCCCTTGGCGGCCAGCGGCGCGAGGGTGATGTACTGCAGCGCCTTCGGGTCGCCCACCTGCGCCGTCCAGGCCACCTTGCCGGTCTTCGCGTCGAGCGCGACGAGGGCCGCGTCGACGGTCGCCACGTAGACCTTGTCGCCATACAGCGCCACGCCGCGGTTGGTCGGGTGCAGCTGCATCAGGTCGGCAGCCAGCTCCTTCTTCCAGCGCCACAGCTCGATGCCGGTGGCGGCGTCCAGCGCGATGACCTGCGCGCCCGGCGTGGTCACGTACATGTAGCCGTTGTTGACGATCGGCGGCGCCTGGTGGCCTTCGGTCTGGCCGGTCGACATCGACCACGCCAGGCGCAGCTTGCCGACGTTCTTCGAGGTGATCTGCTCCAGCGGGCTGTAGCCCCAGCCCTGGTAGTTGCCGCGGTACTGCAGCCAGTTGCCCGGCTCGGGGTTGGCCAGGCGCGCGTCGGTCACTGGCGTGTAGGGCGCGAGGTCGATCTCCGGCTGCGCGAAGGCAGCCAGCGGCAAGGCCAGGGCGATCGCGGCAGCGATCGGGTGCAGGTGGGTCTTCATCTGTCTCTCTCCTTGGGTCTGCTGTCGGGGTGGATTCGGGGGATGGAGTCGGGTGGCGGAGGTCAGGCACTGCCGCCGGGATCGGCGCTGAAGCTGCCGTCGATCACCAGCTGGTCACCGTCGAGCTTCAGCGGCACGGAAGGCAGGGCCCGGTTGGCCGGGCCGCCGACGACCTTGCCGTCGTCGAACAGGTTGAACTTCGACGAGTGGCAGAAGCACACCAGCACCTTCTCCTTGGACATCCAGGTCTTCACGTCGCAGGCCTGGTGGGTGCAGATGGCCGAATAGGCGAGCACGCCGCCGGCGGCACGGGCGCGCGTGGCGGGCGTCATCTCGGCCTCGGGCAGGCGCACCAGCACGATCTTGTTCAGCCGCGTCTCGTTGCGCGGCTTGCCGGTCTTGGCGTCGAAGGGGAAGGCCAGCACCGGCTTGCCCGGCTTCAGGTCGGACAGGCGCAGCGGCTGCGGAGCGCCTTCGGCGTCTTCCTCGACGAGGCGGTCGCCGCTGACGGCGGCCACCGCGGGGCGCGTGGCCACGGCCAGCGGCGCGGCCAGGCCGACCGCGGCGATCTGGATGACGCGGCGGCGCGGCGCATCGATCGCCTCGGCGGCGCAGCAGCCGCAGGGTGCGTGGGGGGCTTCGGAACGGTTCATTGCGGGCACTCCTTCGAACGTCTGCAGTTCAATGTACTCTGAATTCAGAGTGCCGTTATTGGGGTAATCCCGGCACTCTGAATTCAGAGTTCTGCAAGGGGATGTTGCAGGGGATGGACGGCGCCGACGGTGCCGAACAGCACGAGGCCGTTGAAGCCGGGGATGGTGTCCAGCGGCAGCCCGCGCAGCCGCACCGCCGCCGAGCCGAGCAGCAGCAGCGCGAAGAACGGCGTGGTGACGACGAGGAGGTGCAGCGCGCCGCGCCTGCTCAGCCCAGCGCCTGCACCTGCCGCCAGCCGGCCTCGGCCATGCGCCGCGCGCGTTCGCCGGTGGCCCGCGCATCGGCCGCCGCGGCATTGCCTTGCAGCGAGCGCGCGAGGATGCCCTGCAGGATGGCGGCCATGCGGAACATGTTGAAGGCCATCAGGTAATCGAGTCGCGCCCCCGGCGCGCGGCCACCGGCCGCGAGGTAGCTCTGCAGGTGGCTCGCCTCGTCGGGGATGTCCAGCGCGGCGAGGTCGTGGCCCTTCAGGCCGCGGAACTCGTCGGGCGTCACGCGCCAGGCCATCAGGTGGTAGGCCAGGTCGGCCAGCGGGTGGCCGAGCGTGGACAGCTCCCAGTCGATCACCGCCAGCACGCGCGGCTCGGTGGGGTGGAAGATCAGGTTGTCGAGGCGGTAGTCACCGTGCACCAGCGCGCCGGGCTCGTCGTCCAGGCCGGGCGGCAGTTGCGCCGGCAGCCACTCGATCAGGCGCTCCATCGCCTCGATGCGATCGGTCTCGCTAGCGCGGTACTGGCGCGTCCAGCGCTCGATCTGCCGCGACAGGTAGTTCTGCGGCTTGCCGTGCCCGGCCAGGCCCACCGCCACGACATCGACGCGGTGGATCGCCGCCAGCGCGCGCGCCATCGCGGCATAGATGGCCGAGCGCTCGCTGCGTGTCATGCCCGGCAGCGACGGATCGACGAACACGCGGCCTTCGACCAGGTCCATCACGACGAAGGTCGAGCCGATCACCGCATCGTCCTCGCACAGCGCATGCACGCGCGGCACCGGCACGTCGGTGCCGGCCAGCGCCGACATCACGCGGTATTCGCGGTCCACCGCATGCGCCGAGGCGAGCAGCACGCCGGGCGGCTTGCGGCGCAGCACCCAGCGGTGCTCGCCGGCATCGACGCGGTAGGTCGGGTTCGATTGCCCGCCGGCCAGCGGCGTGAGCCGCATCTCGCCACGGAAATCGGCGACGTTGCGGCGCAGCCAGTCGGCCAGGCTGTGCTGTTCGGCCGCGTTCACAGGCTGCTCACCAGGTGGCCGCCGTCGACGACGATCACACTGCCGGTCATGAAGCGGCCGGCCTCGCTGGCCAGCAGCAGCAGCGCGCCGTCCAGGTCCGTCGGCTCGCCGAAGCGCTTCTGCGGGATGCGCGACATGAGCCGCTGGCCGGCGCTCGATGCCAGGAAGTCGCGGTTCAGCTCGGTGGCCACGTAGCCGGGAGCCAGCGCGTTGACGCGGATCCGGCTTGCCGCCAGCTCCAGCGCCATCGCACGCGTGAGCTGCAGCAGCGCTGCCTTGGAGGCACAGTACGGCGCCACGCCTCCGGCCACGCGCTCACCGGTGATGGACGCGATGTTGACCACCGCCCCGCCCTGCCCCGACGCCACCAGCCGCCTCGAACCTTCCTGGGCCACCAGCCAGGAGCCCTTGAGGTTGGTGTCGAGCACACCATCCCAGTCGTCCTCGGTCTGTTCGTGCAGCGGGCGCGCCACCGCGACGCCAGCGTTGTTGACGATCACGCCTGGCACGCCGCGCCAGGCAGCGATGGCATCGAAGGCCGCGCGCACCGAGGCGGCATCGGTCACGTCCAGCGCCACGGCGTGGGCCTGGCCGCCCTCGGTGAGGATCTCGTCGACCAGCGAGGCGAGCCTGTCGGTGCGCCGCGCGGCCACCGCCACGGCGGCGCCGGCCGCGGCCAGCGTGCGCGCGAAATGGTGGCCGAGGCCGCTGGAGGCGCCGGTGACCATTGCCGTGTGACCGTCGAGGCGGAAGTTCGGCAGCGCCATCAGACGAGCCCCTTCAGGATGCGCTTGGCGATGCTCCAGCGGTGCACTTCCGACGGGCCGTCGTAGATACGGAAGGCGCGCATGTCGGCGAAGATGCGCGCGACCACGGTCTCCGAGGTGGTGCCCTGCCCGCCGAGGATCTGCACGCAGCGGTCGACCACGCGCCACACGGCTTCCGAGACGATCACCTTGGCGCGGCTCGATTCGTGCAGCCCGAGCCCGCCCTGGTCGAGCACCCAGGCCGCCTGCAGCGTGGTCAGCCGCGCGACGTGGAGGTCCATCTCGTTGTCGGCGAGCATGAAGCCCACGCCCTCGTGCTGGCCGATCGGCTTGCCGAAGGCATGGCGCTCGCGCGCATAGGCGGTGGCCACCTCGTGCGCGCGGCGCGCCGCCCCCAGCCAGCGCATGCAGTGCGTCAGGCGCGCCGGCGACAGGCGCACCTGGGCGTTGCGAAAGCCCTGGCCCAGCTCGCCGAGGATGTCGTCGCGGTGCACGCGCAGGCCCTCGAAGCGCACCACGCCGTGGCCGCCGGGGAAGCAGCGGTCCAGCGTGTCCATGTTGCGCTCGAGCACGATGCCGGGGCTGTCCATCGGCGCGAGGAACATGGTCGCGCCCACCTCCGGCACACGCGCCATGATGATCGCCAGGCTCGCGCCATCGGCGCCTGTGATGAACCACTTGCGGCCGTGGATGACGAAATGCTCGCCATCCGGCTCGGCGGTGGTGGCCAGCATGCTGGGGTCGGAGCCGGCGCCCGGCGCCGGCTCGGTCATGCAGAAGCAGGAGCGGATCTGCGCAGCGGCCAGCGGCTTGAGCCAGCGCTCCTTCTGCGCCTGCGTCGCCACCGCCTCGAGCAGGTGCATGTTGCCTTCGTCGGGCGCGAAGACATTCAGGGCCACCGGCCCGAGCAGCGAGGTGCCGGCCTCCTCGAACACCACCGCGCGCTCCACATGCGACAGGCCGAGCCCGCCGTACTCCGGCGCCACGTGCGGCGCCAGCAGTTCGGCGCGGCGCGCGCGCTCGATCAGCTCGGCGCGCAGCAGCTCGTCGGGCCCGTGCGCGCCCTGGTGCGGATCGCCCTCGAGCGGGATCACCTGCTCGGTGATGAAGCGGCGCACGCGCGATTGCAGGTCGGCCAGCGCGGGGGTCAGGCTGAAGTCGATCATCGTCTCGTTCCTCGTGTCTTCGTCGTCGTCAAGCGCCGGCTCGCCAAGCACGCTCGGCCTCGTCCCAGGCCGCCAGCGGCTGCAGATCCGGCACCCAGGCCAGCCCCGACTTCGCGTCGGACGACGCCGCCTCGGGCGTCACGAGCACGTCGAGCAGCGCGGGCCGGCCCTGGGCCAGCGCGGCCTTGGCGCGCGCGATCGCGGCCGGCAGGTCCTCGGCGCGCTCGACGCGCTCGCCATGGGCGCCGAAGGCACGGGCCATCGCCGCGTGGTCGGCAAACTGCAGCCGCGTGCCGACCACCTTGCCGTGGGTCTCCTGCTGGTCGCGCACCTCGATCGCCCAGCTGCCGTTGTTGGCCACCGCGATCAGCACCGGCGCGCGGTGCCGCACCGCGGTGTCGATCTCCATCGCGTTGAAGCCGAACGAGCCGTCGCCGGTGGCCACCAGCACCAGCCGGCCAGGGCAGGCCAGCGCGGCCGCCACGCCGAAGGGCGTCCCCACGCCGATGCAGCCCAGCGAGCCGGGGTCGAGGTAGGTCGAGGCCGGCAGGCCGACGCGCGCGAAGCTGAGGAAGTCGCCGCCATCGGCCACCACCACCGCATCGGCGGGCAGCGCGTCGCGCAGCGCAGCGACCAGCCGGTTCGGGTGCATCAGGCCGTCGCTGCCCGTCGCGGCATTCGCCATCGAGGTGGCGAGCTTGTCGGCGCGTGCCAGGTGCTGGCGGCGCGTGTCGGCGGCCCAGGCGCGGTCGGTGGCCGGCGCACGGTCACCGGCCGCGGCCAGCATCGCCTTCAGCGCCTCGGCCGGCGTGGCCAGGATCTCGGCCGCGCCGCGGCGGTTGTCGCGCAGTTCGGCGGCGGTGTCGGCGATGCGCAGGAACTTCGCTTCGCCGAAGACCGCTGGCGAGCCGTAGGCGAGCTGGAAGTCGAGCTTGCGGCCGAGCGTGACGATCACGTCGGCCTGCTGCATCACCGCACCGCGCATCGCTGCCACCACCGACGGATGGTCGTCGCCGACCAGCCCGCGGCTTTCGCCGGTGTCCAGGTAGACCGCGCCGGTGCGATCGAGCAGCGCCCGCAGTTCGGTGCCGGCACCGCGCGCGCCGCGCCCGGAGATCACCAGCGGGCGCTTGGCCGTCCACAGCAGATCGACCGCGGCCTTCACCGCGTCGGGGTCGGGCAGCAGGCGGGGCCTGGCGGTTGGCGCAAAGCGCTCGGGCAGCTGCACCGCGGCCGAGACCGGCGCGCGCAGCGTGTCGACCGGAAAGTCGAGGAACACCGGCCCCGGCTCGCCGCCCTGGCCGAACGCGCGAGCCACCGCCTCGTCGAGTTCCTGCAGCACGAGGTCGGGCTCGCGCACGGTGCGGGCATAGCGTGTCAGCGGCGCGACGAAGGCGACGTGCGACATGTCCTGCAGCGCGCCGCGGTTCTCCTGCGCACGCGGCGGCGTGCCCGACAGCACCAGCACCGGCGCGCGCGAGGTGTGGGCGTTGGCGATGCCGGTCATCGCGTTGGTCACGCCCGGGCCGGCCGTCACCAGCGCCACACCCAGGCCGCCGGTCAGCTCCGCATGCGCGTGGGCCATGTAGACGGCGGCGCGCTCGTCGCGCACGTCGACGATGCGGATGCCCACGGCATCCAGCCGCATCCAGGTCGGCATCACGTGGCCGCCGCACAGCGCGAAGACGCGGTCCACGCCGCGGGCCTTGAGGAAGCGGGCGATCAGCGCGGCGGCGCTGTCTTCGCTGACGGAGGGCGTGCTCATGGGGTGTCTCCTGACGGGTGCTGCAGTCTAGCATTCTGAATTCAGAGTACGAAAGTGCGGGATTCCACCAATGCATTTTGAATTCAGAGTTCTAAACTGGTGGCATCGCCGGAGCACCACCATGAACCACCTGCTCACCCTCGCCGACGCCGTGGCCACCCATGCCCGGCTCACGCCCGCCAAGCTCGCCGTGCGTGACTCGCGCCGCAGCCTCAGCTACGCGCAGTGGCACGCCCGCACGAAGCGCCTGGCCAACGGCCTGCTCGGCCTGGGCCTGGCCAAGGGCGACCGCGTGGCGCTGCTGGCCTACAACTGCGCCGAGTGGATGGAGATCTACGCCGGCCTGTCGGCCGCCGGACTGGTGGCGGTGCCGATCAACTTCCGCCTGACGGCGCCGGAGATCGCCTACATCGTCCAGCACAGCGAGGCCCGCGCGGTGATCGCGCAGGACGAGCTGTGCGACCGCATCGACCCGGTGCGCCGCGAGCTGCCGGTGCTGTCCGACGCCTACATCGCCTTCGGCCGCGAACGGCCGGCCGGCTGGCGCGGGTTCGAGGCGCTGATCGAGGCGGCGAGCGAGCAGCCGCCTTCGGTGCAGGTCCGCCCCGGCGACATGAGCGCGCTGATGTACACCTCCGGCACCACCGGCAAGCCCAAGGGCGCGATGCGCAGCCACGAGGGCAGCGCGCTGATCGCGCTGGCCACCGCGCTGGAGATGCGCTTCACGCGCGACGACACCGCGCTGCTGGTGATGCCGATGTGCCACGCGAACTCGCTGTACTTCAGCCAGACCTTCGTGCACCTGGGCGCCACCTGCGTGATCGACGACCGCCGCAGCTTCGACCCCGAGGCGCTGCTGTCGACGCTCTCGCGCGAGAGGGTCACCTTCACCTCGCTGGTGCCCACGCACTACATCATGATGCTCGGCCTGCCCGAGGCGGTGAAGGCGAAGTACGACGTCAGCCGCGTCGAGAAGCTGATGATCTCCTCGGCGCCGGCGCGGCGCGAGACCAAGCTGGCCATCCTCGAGCACTTCCGCAACGGCAAGCTGTACGAGCTGTACGGCTCCACCGAAGCCGGCTGGGTCACGCTGCTGCGCCCCGACGAACAGCTCGACAAGCTCGGCTCGGTGGGCCGCGAATGGGCCGGCTCGGGCGCGATCCGGCTGCTCGACCCCGATGGCAACGAAGTCGCCGACGGCGAGGTCGGCGAGCTCTTCTCGCGCACGCCCTACGTGTTCGACGGCTACTGGAAGAACCCCGAGAAGACCGCCGAGGCCTTCCGCGGGGCCTGGTGCTCGGTGGGCGACATGGCGCGGCGCGATGCGCAGGGCTACATCCACCTCGTCGACCGCAAGAGCAACATGATCATCAGCGGCGGCGAGAACGTCTATCCGTCGGAGGTGGAAGGCGTGATCGGCGCGCACCCCAAGGTGAAGGACGTGGCGGTGGTCGGCGTGCCGCACGACAAGTGGGGCGAGGCGGTGCACGCCGTGGTCGTGCTGCACCAGGGCGCCGACGCCACCGAGGCCGAGCTGGTGGAGTGGTGCCGCGGCCGCATCGCCGGCTACAAGCGGCCGCAGACGATCCGCTTCGTGGCCGACACAGAGATGCCGCGCACGGCCACCGGGAAAATCCTGCACCGCACCTTGCGCGACCGCATGGTGGCCGCCTGAGCGCCCGGTAGACTACGCGGAACTGAATTCCGCATTCATGAAGGCCCTCACCACCCAGCCCAACCTCGTCGAGCAGGTGCGCGACGCCATCCTCGAAGAGATCGCCTCCGGCGCCTTCGCGCCCGGCGACCGCATCATCCAGGAGCAGATCGCGCAGGCGCTGGGCGTCTCGCGCCAGCCGGTGCAGCAGGCGCTGACGCTGCTGCGCAACCAGGGCGTGCTGCAGGATGCGCCCGGGCGCGGCCTGCTGGTCGCGCCGCTCGATCCGGACCATGTGCGCCACATGTACGACATCCGCGCCGCGATCGAGGGCCTGGCGGCTCGCCGCGCCGCCGAACTCGGCGCCGAGCGCGCCGCCAAGTCGGGCCCGGCGCTGATCGAGGCCGGCCGCAAGGCGGTGGCCGCCGGCTCGGTGGCCAAGATGATCGCCGCCGACATGAAGTTCCACGAGTTCATCTATGCGCTGTCGGGCAACCCGCTGATCGAGCCGGCGCTGGAGACGCACCTCACCTACACGCAGCGGGTGATGGGCGAGGTGCTGATCAGCGACGAGAAGCCGCGCGACATCTGGGACCAGCACGAGGCCATCCTGAAGGCCGTGGCCAAGGGCGACGCCGACCGCGCCGAGTCGCTGGTGCGCACCCACCTGATGCAGGCCGCAGGCTTCATGGTCGCGCGGCTGCGCGGCAAGAAGCTCGAGCCGGCGGCCTGAGGCCGGCATTCACGCCAGCGGCGCTGGCTTTCACTTCCAAGCGCAGGGCTTGCAACGAGCCGCCGCGCATTCCCCAGTTCCCTCGTTTTCAAGCGGCAAGCTAGGGGTGCCGGCCGCCAGGGTGCCCACCTATTCTCGATCGCAGGTCGACGATCGGCACTGCGCCAGGGTGCGATCCACTGGAGGCGCCCATGGCCCGCACTGCCGGCATTCCGCTGGTCGAACTCTTCGACATCACCGACACGATCAACTCGGTGCTGCCGCAATCGGTCAGTGACTTTCTCAGGCAATTCGTCGTCACCGGCCATCAGGCGTCCTCGTCAGACGGCGCGATCTTCCACAGCGGCGCGCTGCAGGCCATTTCCACTGCGATCGACGAGATTCCGACCGATTTCGACATCGGCATCGGCCGCCTCAGCCTGCCGCTGATCAATACCGGCATTCCGTTCCAGCTCGCCTTCCAGCGCAGCGCGCTCAGCGGCACCGACAACCTCGAAGGCAGCGCCGACACCTGGCGGCTCGATCTGTCGCTGGAGGTCTTCAACCTCGTCGTCGATTTCCTGCAGCCGGCGATCTACGTGCCCGAGAGCGGCACCACGCCGCGCCACCTGGTGCGCGATCCGTCGCGGCAGGACGTTCGCATCACCGGCTCGGCGGTGCTGCGCATCGAGCAGCCGGCCGGCGGCGCGCCGGTGGCGGTGAAGTTCATCGACCAGCCCGACCCGCTCGACCCGGCCGCGGTCAGCGGCGCGGTGGCCACGCTCACCTGCAGCCCGCCGCACTTCTTCATCGGCGGCAGCGAGTTCGGCCTGTCGGTCGGTCGGCTCACCTTCGACTTCTCCGACAGCTTCAGCCCGCCGGAGATCATCGAGCGCAACCAGGGCCCGGCCTGGACCGGCGTCGCGATCCGAGAGGCCACCTTCTACGCGCCACGCAACCTGCCGGGCATCGGCGACTTGTCCGGCGGGGTGAAGAACCTGCTGATCGGCTCGCCGTTCGGATTGCAGGGCGAGATCGAGGTGCAGTTCGGCCGCACCGCGCTGAACCCGTCGACCTTCGTCTTCGAGCAGGTCACCGACGACGGCGACCAGCCGCTGGCCATCGGCGGCAGCGGCGCCGCGCGCACCGTGCAGATCGAGGCCTCGCAGGACGAGGCCGTGACCGTGCACGCCGGCCTGAACAGCGTGGCGCCGCCGACCGACCCCGACGTGCCCGCCGGCGGCATCGTCGAGTGGCACGCCGAGTGGCGCTGGAACGGCGGTGCGGCGCAGAGCGGCGACTCCTCCAGCGGCAGCGTGCGCCACGGACAGACGCTGAAGGTCACGCCGATCGAGACGGTGCGCGTGGGCACCGACGAGAACGACTTCCGCCACCCGGAGATCACCTTCCGCTTCGTGGCCGGCGGCGATGCGCCGGTGATCGGCGCGACGGTCGGCACGCAGCACTTCGACAACGTCACGCACGTGGGCGGCACGGCCGCAGCACTGGGCACGGTCACGCTCACGGCCACCGCGAGCGGCGGCACCAACCCGCGCTTCGAGTGGGAGATCGTCAACGTGCCGCAGCGCGTCAGCGGCGCGAGCTTCCCGATCGATCCGGCGCTGCTGGTCGGCATCCAGACGGTGATCCTGCGCGAGACCGTCACGCTGCCCAGCGGCGACGAGCAGGTGCGCCTGGCTCGCACGCGGCTGCAGACTCTGGACACGGACGATCTGCTGATCGGCTGCGAAGCGGGTGTCTTCAGCGCCAGCGACGACGACACGCCGCTGGCGCTCGCGGCCGTCGAAGGCACCTTCGACCTCAGCGACTTCCATGCCGATGGCGGCCTCTACCCGACGCTGGAGCAGGCCGAGATCGACAGCACCGACCGCACCCAGATCGACGTGCCGGCCGATGGCCTGGCGATGGTGACGATCGCACCGGCCGTGACGCCGCCGCCGTCGGCCACGGACCGTCACGTGCAGGTGCTGATGGACTACGACACCTCGCACGAGATGAGCTGGGGGCCGTTGAAGCCGCAGAACGCGACGCTGGAGTTCTCGCAGACCGCCTTGCTGGCGTGGGCCAAGCGCTACACGGGGGCCAAGTTCATCGTGGTCGGGCGCTGCGACGACATCGGCAGCGACGGCTACAACGCCAACCTCGCCAACTCACGGGCCGCGCGCGGTCGCGAACTGCTCAGCGTCCGCCAGCGCGAGCGCAACGGCGCGCTGAGCACGGGCAACCTGATCGCCGACGCGGCCGTGCTCTCCCGCGGCGAACAGAGCCAGTTCACCGGCGCCAGCGCCGCGGGCAATGCGGAGGAAGAAAACGCCCAGCCGCCGATGCGGCCGGCCGAGCGCTCCGAATCCGCCGCCGGCACACCGGCCAACGGCCGGTTGATCCATGCCGACATCCCGGCATCGTTGACCTGGGCCGACACGCGCGACGACGCCCACGAGGCGCAGCGCGACGACTTCCGCCGCGTCGACATCTATGCCATCGGCGGCACGGCGGCGCCCGAGAGCGTGCTGCCCGACGACAACGCCACCGTCGGCCCCACGCTGCGCCGCTCGCTGGTGCCCGCCCCCGGCCGCGACCCGGCCGCAGTGCCGCCGGGCTCGCCGGCGATGGACTACCGCGTCAAGCTGCGCATCGTGTGGGACAGCCCCACGGTGAGCAAGCTGGCCGATGCGATCCCGACGCTGGCCGAGGCCGAATTCGCCTGGACGCCGCAGCAGGCACCGCTGCCGGCGATGCCCAACGGCGACGACGTCGCACTCAGCCGCGAGGTGCTGACCGTCTTCGTCAACTGGACGCACGACCCGCGCACCGGCTACACCAAGGCCGCGCTCGGCATCCGCAGCGAAGGCGACCCCGACGGCCTGATCTCGACGACCACCAAGCCGCTGGTCGCCGCACTCGCCTTCGGCCCGGCGCTGCTGTCCGGCGTGAATGCCGACACCGACCTGATCGGCAGCGGCGCGCGCGTGGCCGCGCTGCTCGGCGCGGTGGCCTTTGCCGACACGCTGCTGGGCGACGGCTCCAAGAGCGCCGTCACCTCGGCCGCCTTCGAGACCGAGATGCGCTCGATCGCCGATCCGGCCGCGGCGATGCAGCTGCGCGTGGTGACCGACTACGTCTGCACGCTGCACGTCGATGGCGGCGTGCTCGGCATCAAGACGGCGGCCGACAAGCCGATGAAGATCCGCTACAAGCGCGTCGGCCTGCAGTACGACACCGCGAAGGAAGGCTGGGAGCGCTTCGGGCTGGTGTACGACACCACCTCGATGGAGATCGAGGACCCGGGCCGCTGGGAGATCGACGGCGTGCTCGGCAGCCTGCTGCGCATCGTCGAAGTGGCGATGGGCCGCGGCTCGGTGTGGATCGAGGGGCGCATCGCGATCGCACTGCAGATCGGCATCATCGAGATCAGCGAAGCGATCATCCGCCTGACCTTCCGCGACGGCCAGCCGCTGCCCGACTTCGAGCTGCGCGGCTTCATGCTGAAGGCCGACATTCCGCAGGTGCTGCAGGGCGAAGGCCGGCTGCGCATCGAGGACGGCGGGCTGATCCGCGCCGGCGTGCAGGCCGAGCTGATTCCGCTGGGCCTCGGCGTCGAGGCGGCACTCGCGATGGGCACGCCACCGGAGATCGCGCCGTCGGTCTTCCTGTCGCTGTACCTCGGCGTGCAGTTCTCGACGCCGCTGCCGCTGGCCAACTCCGGCATGGCGATCTACGGCTTCAAGGGCCTGTTCGTGATGAACGGGCAGCGCAAGCTGCCGAACAATCCCGATCCGGTCGGCCGCGAACTCGACTGGTGGCGCACGCCGCCGGAGTCGAAGTACGAGCCGCACAAGGACCAGTACGCGCTCGGCGTCGGCGTGGTCGTCGGCACGCTGCCCGACGTCAGCTTCTGCGTCAGCTGCGCCGGCATGGTGGTGGTCGCCTTCCCCGACGTGGAGGTGATCCTCGGCGTCGACGTCAACATCGTCGAGGTGCCCGACACCGAGGTCACCGACGAGGGGGGCGCCAGCGGCACCATCACCGGCCTGATCGTCATCGACGACGAGGCCGTCAAGCTCGCCGTCTCGGCGCAATACACCATCCCCAGCGTGCTCGAGGTGAAGGTGCCGTTCTCCGGCTTCTTCCCCTATCCCGGCACGGGCAAGAAGGTCTACGTGCGCATCGGCTCCGACGGCCAGACCGCCTACGGCCGCTTCGGCGAGCCGGTGACGCTGAAGCTGCTGCCCGGCACGATCGACGTGCAGGCCTGGACCTACCTGATGATCGAGGAAGGCGGCCTGCCCTGCCTGGGCGGCGACCCGCGCTTCACCTTCGACGGCTTCGCGGTCGGCTTCGGCGCCGGCTTCGACATCCGCTGGGCCGCCGGCCCGATCAAGCTCGAGGCCTCGGCCAAGGTGCTGATCGGCTTCGGCACCGCGCCGCTGCTGCTCAAGGGCGGCATCTTCGTGCGCGGCGAGCTCGACCTCGTGGTGATCTCGATCTCCGCCCGCGGCGAGCTGATCCTCGAAGCGCGCCAGATCGGCAACGACATCGCGATCCGCATCGACGGCGAGTTCTGCGGCGAGGTCGACCTGTTCTTCTTCTCGATCTCCGGCTGCGTGGGCGTGAGCTTCGACTTCGGCCCGAACATGACACCGCCGGTGCCGCCCAGCCCGGTCAAGGGCATCAGCCTGACCGACCGGCGCGACCGCATCATGGGCGTGGCCAGCAAGACGCTGCCGCTGGCGGCCGCGCCGGTGGCCGTCGCCCCGGCCGATCCGGCCGACGAAGCGCAGGTCGCCGAGGCCGCAGCCGCCTCGGCCGGCATCAACGGCAACAACACCGTGTGGCCCGACACCGCGCCGGTGATCCACTTCGTGCACTACGTGGAGAACGCGATGCCCGGCGGCTCGCAGTTCACGCCCGGCCCGACGCCTGCGCAGCCGAAGTGGACCGGCTCCAGCCAGCTGAAATACGCCTACCGGCTCGACAGCGTGGTGCTGAAGAAGCGCAGCGACGGCACGGTGGTCGCAGGCACGAAGCCGCTGCAGTCGGTGTGGACCAGCACGCCCTACCGGCAGCCCGATGCCTCCGGCGGCAGCAACCCGCTGCCGAGCGAACACGAGGGCCCGAACCTCAAGCTGCTCGACTGGAACCCGTGGGCCTGGGTGGTGAACATGAGCAACGGCGGTGCCGGCCAGCCCGGCGCGCCGGCCGATACCGTCGGCACGATCTGCGATCCGAAGCCGCAACCGGCGCGCGCCTGCGTGCTCGGCCGCGATGCGAAGCGCGCCGGGCTGAACAAGGTGCGGCTGCGCCAGCAGACGCCCGCGCCGGGGCCCTACCCGAGCCGCTTCTTCGTCACCGGCGAGCCGGTGATCCGCGCCGGCACGGCGGTGATCCGCGGCAAGCCGCTGATGACGCTGCTGGGCCTGTCCGGTGGTGCGATCGTGCCGGGCGCGGTGGTGGATCTGCCCTTCGCCGCGCACGAAGACGGGCAGTTGCTGACACGCGGCTACCGCCTGCCGGCCCTGCGCCGCGCGGTGGCCGGCGGCACGCTGGCCGATCTGCCGCTGCCGTGGGAGGGCCTGTTCGACCAGCCGGTCACCTCGCCGAGCGTGACGCTGATGATCTGCGACGCGGCGGGCCATGGCCGGCCCGAGGGCGGCGACAACGGCGATGGCGGCGGCCCGGACGACGGCGACAAGGTCTGCGACGACTTCCGCGGCCTGAAGACGCGCAACAACGTTACCGAGCTCGTGCGCCAGGGTTTCCGCGTCACGCCGCTGCAGCGGCAGGACACGCTGACGCTCGTCGACCAGCTCGACAGCTCGGTCGATCCGCTGGTGCCCGGCCGCGACGGCAGCGCCGAAGTGCGCCTGCCCGATGGCGGCGTGGCGATCCGCTTCGCCTCCGCCGTGCGCGCTGTCGAGCTGCACCTGGTGCTGTTCGGCGGCCCGGTGAAGGCGCGCGCGCTCGATGCCGCGGGCCGCGAGATCGCCAGCGATTTCATCGCCCCTGCGCAGCCGCGTTCACCGCAGGTGCTGCGCCTGCGTGCCGAGGGCATCGTGGTCGTCGAGTTCGCCGGCGGCAGCAACGAGGCGCTGCTGTTCAAGGTGTGCGTGGAAGGCGGGCGCGGCGATGGCAAGACCTGCGAGTCCTTCGAAGGCCTGAAGCCGGCCGACAAGGCCTTCGAGCGTATCGCCCACCACGGCTATGTGTTCGAGCCGCTCAAGCGCGGCGAGCCGCTGCGCCTGACCGACGCGGTCGACCAGCGCACGTTGCCGCCGCGGCGCGGCAACGATGGCGATGCCGAGGTCTTCTTCCCCGCCGGCGGCCTGCGCGTGACGCTGCCGCATGCCTGCGTGGCCGTCGAGCTGCACCTGATGGTGTTCACTTCCAGCGGCATCAAGGCCGTGGGCCTGGATGCCGGGGGCCGCGCGGTGGCCGGCGATGGCGGCAGCGCGCCGCAAGGCCAGCCGCTGGTGATCACGCTGCGCGCGAAGCAAGGCGACGGCATCGCCGCGATCGAGATCCACGGCGGTGGCGGCGAAGCACTGCTGTACCGCCTCTGCTGCCTCGGCGGCGAAGGCGCGCACCGCTGCGTCGACTTCGACGAGCTCGATCGCCCGGCGCGCAAGGTGGCGCGGCTGGTGCATGCCGGCATCGTCTTCGAGGCGGCGTCGGGCAAGCCCGAGCTGGCGCTGGTCGACATGGTCGACGAAGCCGCCGAGCCGGATCGCGCCGGCCGCGACCAGCGCCGCGAACTGCGCTTCCCGGGCCACGGCCTGCGCATCGAACTGCCGGCGGCGTGCAGCCGCGTCGCGCTCGACCTGATGCTGTTCGGCAACGGCCCGCTGCGTGGACACGCGCTGGACGCCAGCGGCGCGCGCGTGTGGCGCGGCGAGACCACGGCGCCGGCGAAGCAGCCCGCCAAGCTCGACATCCGCGGCCGCGGCATCCGCGTGATCGAACTGTTCGGCGCGAGCGACGTGGTCGCGCTCTACCAGCTCTGCCACGAACCCGATGCCGAGGTGCCCGACGAGCCGCCGGAGGACGACGGCTGCTGCAAGCCGGCGCGCCCGGCGCTGTCGGCGCCGCTGGCCGAACGGGCACAGGCGATGGTCACCACAGCCAGTGCGGTGGCGATGGTGCAGCCGGTGGCGGTGGTCACCGGCATCGTCGGCGACCGGCCGCGCGACGGCTGGGTCGGCGAGGTCATCGAGCAGCACCAGGGCCGCGATGGCCGGCGCTGCGCGCTGGTGCGCTTCCATCCGCGCGCCGGCGTGGCCGGCCCGTGGAACGGCCTGCGCATCCAGGTGCCGGCGGGCAAGACCGTCACGCTGGTCTCGGTGTGCGGCATCGACCAGCGCGCCGCCGATGCGCGCGAGAGTGACGGCGCAGTGCAGGCCAGCCTGCTGAACATCATCGCCACGGTGATGACGCTGCCGGTGGAGGAGCGCCGCGAGATCGTGCTGGCGCCGTCCACCGAATACCAGGTCGAGGTGGGCTGGAGCTGGCAGGTGTGGCAGCCCGAGGATCCGAACGAGACACCGCCCGACCCCGACCCGACCGCCTGGACCTCCGGCGGCACCGACGTGCTGTATTTCGCCACCGCGCCCGATGCCGGCGCCACGCCGGCGCAGCAGGACGGGCTGAACGAGTTCGTGTTCGATGCGCGCGATGTCGGCCGCTACCTGATCGGCGTGGAGCCGGCCAATGGCCGTGCCACGCAGTTCACCGGCGATCCGATCTGGGCGCACTTCGATGCCGGCCACGTCAAGCAGTTGCTCGATCAGTATGGCCGCACGCTGGCCATCGAGATCCGCCGCACCGATCCGAAGCCGCAGTCAACCCCGGCGGCGCTCGATGCGGTGATCGCGCCGCTGCCGCTCACGCTGGCCTGGCTGGCACTGCCCGACGAGCTCCAGCCGGTGGGCTACCAGCTGATCCACGAGGCGCTGAAGGACGCACCGTGCCTGCCCGGCACCGGCCCGATGGGCGGCGCGAGCCTGGCCGTCACCGCGCCGCTGGAGCCCGAGGCCGACTACGACTTCAACGTGGTCGCGACGAAGGGCAGCGACCGCGCGGTGGTGCTCGCCACGCGCTTCCGCACCTCGCGCTATGCGTCGCCCGCGGCGATGCTGGACGCGCTGGGCTACGGTGCCGCGAGCACCGGCCTGTTCCTGCCCGACGACCTGGTCGTGCCCGATGAGGCCGTGCTGCCTGCCGGCGGTTTAGTCGAAGGCGATGCAGCGCTCGACGCGGCGCTCGACGCGATCGACGCCGAGACGCTGGCGCTGCCCGAGCTCGAATCGAAGAGCTACGTGCTGTGGCGCTTCGATGCGGCCACCAGCACCTGGCTCGTCGAAGGCCTGCTCGTCGACAGCCTCGAGCCGATGAAGCGCGAGCTGACGGTGATCGTCGGCGGGGTGGCGACACCGGGCGTGCGCATCGAGCCGGCTTCTGCGGCCGTCGGCGCGCACACGCTGACGCCCTACCGCGCCAATGCGCGCTGGACGCGCGTGTGGCTGCGGCCGGCCGCGCCCTTCGCGGTGCCGGCCGGGCCGCCGGAGCCGACGCTGCGCCTGAGCTTCAACACGCCGCAAGGCACGGTCAGCGGCACGCGGCGCCTGGGCACCGTGCCCTCGCTGCTCGAACGGGAGGGTCTGTGATGCCGCTGCCCATCGTCTCACCGACGCTCTTCAACGCCCATGCGCTGCCGGCCGATCCGGCCGACACGCACCTGCAGCCGGGCATCCATCTGCGCGTCGATGCGCACCCGCTGCTCGGCCTGCCGGTCGCGCCGTACATCGTCTGGCGCGCGGTGCTGCGCGATGCGCGGCAGATCAAGCTGCGCAGCGACGTGGTGTTCGTCGACAGCCGCGGCCGCGTGCTCGCCGCGCCCTTCACGCTGACGCCCGACAACCCGGTGACGGCCTACCTCTCGCTCGCGCCCGGGCAGACCTGCCTGTGGGCGCGCGTGAATGCCGATCCGGCCGGCGGCGCAGAGCCCCATCAGCCGGGGCAGCCCGGGCCGATCACCGTCGGCCCGGTGCTGCGCCGCGCGGCGACGCGGCTCGACCGCTCGCGCCTCGTCGCCTCGGCCAGCGTCTCGCACGCGCAGGCGGCGAGCGGCATCGTCGCCACCGCCTTCGTCGCCACGCTGCAGGGCCCGGCCGAGGTGGCGCGGCGAACCACACCGCCCTACGCCTTCGGCGCACCGGGCCTCGTGCAGATCCGGCTGGAAGGGCGCGGCACGGTGGCCGGCGTGGCCTGGCTCGAACAGCGCGACGTCGGGCGGCTCGACTGGGCACCGTTCACGCTGCTCAACCTGCCGCACCCCGGCGGCCCGCGCTACCTGGCGATTGCCAATGCCCTCGCCCGCGCCGAGGCGCGCGTGCTGCAGCAGGCACCGCAGCGCCGCCCGCTGCAGGAAACGCTGGGGCTGCTGCCGCCGGCCCTCGCCCCGGGCGAGACGCCGCCGTGGGAGGCCAAGCGCGTCAACTCGCTCGCGCTGCCGCTGAAGTCCGATTTGGACCGGCTGATCACCGATCTGTCGGCCCCGCCGCTGGAGCTGACGAGTTCGACGCCGGTCAGCGACGAACGCGGCCGGCCGCTCGGCAGCTTCACGCAGCGTTGCCTCGACCGCGTGCTGCAGTCGCGCTTCGATCCGGGTGTGGCGGCGCTGTTCGGCCACAAGGCGCTCGATGCCGAGTTCAAGGAGCCGATGCCGCTGCTGGTCTTCTACTGGGTCGCCGGCTTCTTCCAGGATTTCCCGCCGGCGAAGGACCCGCAGCTGAACGACCCGTTCTTCGACGCGCTGCTCGCGCAGCTGAACCCGCAGCTGCGTTACCCGAGCACGAGTGGGTGGGTCGGCGCCTGGATCAAGCTCGCCTCGGGGTTGGACGTGCCGGTGGACAAGAAGCTGCTGAAGACGCTGCAGGAGATGGGCAACGTGGTCGGCCTGGGCGCGATGGCGGTGGCCGATCGCAGTGCCAGCCCGGCACCGATGCAGCCGCCGCTGATCACCGCGCACCAGCACGTCGGCTGGGTGCCGGCGCCGGTACCGCAAGCGCGCCGCGAGGTCGAGCTGCAGCTCGCCGGCGTCGGCGTGGCGGCGCTGCTGGCGGCCGAGAAGCAGACACCCGATGGCGGCGCGCAGCGCGACAGCCTGCACAAGGTGAACGACGACGGCTTCCACCTGCCGCTGGTGCTGGGGCGCAATGCGGCCGACGAGGAATCCTTGCCGCCGCCCGCGCCGGGCACCGGCCAGATCAGCGATCGCAACGCGAGTGCCGATGTCATCCGCTACGGCGTGGCGCAGCAGGATGGCTTCGGCCGCTGGTCCGACTGGTCGGTGGCGGTCAACCCGCCGGGCCCGCGCCCGCGCCCGCCGCGGCCGGTCTTCCGCGCGTCGTATGCGCAGCCGGCCAATGCGGCGCTGAGCGGCGGCACGGTGCGCGTGATCGTCGAGGTGCCGCCGCTGGCGAGCCTCGCACCGGCGAGCTTTGCGGTGCGCGAGTTCGAGCTGGTGGTGACCGACCTGACCACCAGCGGCGTCTCCACGCAGAGCCAGCTGATCGCCACGCCGCTGGCGCCGCCCGCGAAGCTCGACTTCACGTTCACCGGCCCGCTGCTGGCCGCCACCGAGGTGCGCAAGCTGCGCCTGGTGGCGCGCTGGCGTGACACCGCCAGCCAGTTCTCCGAACCGAGCGAGCCGGCCGTGATCACGATGAACGATCCGCGGCCGCCGGTGCAGATCGCCGTGCCCGATACGCTGATGTATTCGGGCCGGCCCGACGTGACGGGGCTGTCGACGGTGGAGTACGCATGGACCCCCGCGGCCGGCCAGGCCAACGTGGCCATCTGGTACAGCGACGAGAACCGCATCGTGCGCCACCTGAGCACGGCCGCGAACGGGTCGCCCGAGGCCGCGCTTGCGGCGGTGCTGGCCGCCACCACCGACCCCGCGGCGCGCGCCACGTTGATCCGCAATGCGCCGGCGCTGGTGCCCGACCATCTGTTCGAGCGCCTGCAGGGTGTGGTCTTCGACGGCGCGGCCGGGCAGAAGACCTTCCGCCATGCCGTCAGCGGCAGCCTGCGCGTGCTCAGCGTCTACCGCATCGCGGCCGAGAGCGCCTCGGGCGCACGCGTGGCGCTGACCTCGCTGCCGCTGCTGATCTTCGCGGTGCCCAATGCCGATCCGCCGCCGCGGCCGGTGCTGGAGATCAAGCCGGCCGCGATGACCGACAACGATGCGCCGTATGCCGCCGAGGTGCGCATCACGCTGACCAAGGGCATGACCGACGCCGTGCAATGGCGGCTGCGCCGTTCGCTGGTGGGCACGCGCGATGTGCAGCGCATGCCGATCGTCGCGCTCGGCGCCATGGGCGCGCCCGACGACAAGGGCCGGCAGAGCGCGCTCTACGTCGACGAGGGCCCGGTGCTGATCTCGCCCGCTGCGAAGCTCAAGCCCTGGCTGCACTACTTCTGGGTGGCCGAAGCGCAAGGCGCACCGGCACCGGGCTCGGTGGCCGCGGGCCGGCCGGTGCCGGGCGCGTGGGGGTCGCCGTCCGATCCGGTCAGCGTGATGCTGGTGCCGCCGCTGCCACCGGCCGCGGTGACCTCGCTCGCCGCGAGCGGCAGCCCCGGCACGAGCGGCGGTCAGGTGAACGTGCAGTTGAGCTTCACGCATCCGCATGGCCTGGCCGGGGGCGAACTCGGGCCCTACAGGTTGCGCGTGATGCGGCGCGATCCGGGTCTGCCGCTGCGCCTGCTCGCCACCATCGATCTCGAGGGCAGCGCACCCTACAGCGTCAGCGGCGTGGATCCGGACAACACCGGCGAAGAAGTGCCGGCCGGCAGCGTCTACCGCGTCGTCGTCATCGACCCGATCGGCCGCGAGAGCAGCGCCGCCGAGACCGTGCTGGCCTGAGGTCGGCAGCGAGGACACCATGGCCACCCTGACCCCCGCCCCCGACAGCCTCGGCCTCGCTTCACCGGCAATCGGCCCCTGGTTCCGTGACGGCAGCGCGAGCACGCCCACGCTGGCCGTGCCGACCGCCAACCTGTCGGTGCCGATGAGCTTGCCGGCCAGCATGGAGTGGCGCGCGCCAGCCGGCGGCCTCGCCTCCTGGGCCTTCGCCACGGCGACGCGGCCGCGCGTGCTCGCCGCGCTGCGCGGCGGCGACGGTGCGGCCGCCTTCACCGACGGCAACCTCGTCGTGCTCTTCACGCTGCTGCCCGAGGTGGAGGTGCGGCTGGCGGCACTCTCGGCGCAGATCCCCTCGCCCGACGGCGTGGCCGTTCCTCCGGGTGCGCCGGGCCGGCCGGTGGTGCGCCACCTTGCGCTGGAAGTTCCGCAGCCCTCAGCCTCGAGCATGAGCGACGTGCAGCGCCTGCGCGAGAACGACTTCGACTCCAGCCTCACCGACGACGAGGAGCGCGCCGCCTTCCTCGGCCTGGACGCGAGCGGCGGCACGCTGGCCAACGCCGCCGAGCCGGTGCGCGAGCTGCATCGCCCGAACAAGAGCAATGCCGTGATCGTGAAGAACCGCAGCGGCGCGGCGCTGTCGTGCACGCTGTGGGCCTTCGACGACCGGGGCCGCGCGCTCGACCCCGGCGCGGTGGCCGCGTGGTGGGCCTTTCTCGCCAGCACGCCGGTGTTCGACAACCTGTGGGCGCATTCCGATTCCGGCGATCAGCGCACCGCCGCAGTGGCCAGCGGCCGCAGCGTGCTCTTCTGCACCGCGCACGAAGCGGCCTTGCCGGAGCCACAACGCCTGCGCCTGACCCTCGGCGACCTGACACGCGTGGGCAGCAGCGGCGCGCTCTACACCGCCGGTGCCGCACCGACGATCGCACTCACCGCGGCGCCCTCGCCCGACGGCCTGCCGCTGCCGCGCATCGCCGTGCTCCCCAATGGCCGCTTCGCCGCGCCGCCCGGCGCCACGCCCTTCGCCGGATGGACCGGTGCTTCGTGGCCGGCCGGCCTGGCGCGCGACTTCATGCGCATCGCGGTGGTCGATCTCGAAAGCCATCTCGTCGGCGTGGGCCGCAGCGATGCGGCGCAGAATGATCCGCGCCGGCGCATCGCCGTGCTGCGCAATACCGCAGGCACACCGGTGCTGACCACGGCCGAAGCGTCGCACGCATCGATGCTGAATGCGCTGACGGGCGGCTCGCCGGCCCAGCTGATGGCGCCGGTGCTCGACACCTTCTGGGGCCCGCTCACGCCGCCGTCGCTCGGCAGCGGCCCGCTGCCCGCCACGCTCAGCTACAGCGTGCATGCACTGCAGGGCGAAGGCACGGCCAGCGGCGGCACGGCGGCAAACCAGCGCATCGTCGTGCGCGTGAGCGATCTGCCGCCGCAGGCCTGGGTGCGCATCTGGCCTCAGGGCCTGGACACCGAGACCGGCCAGCACTTCCGCCTCGACGGCGGTGCCGGCCGCGCCGATGGCAGCGGCCGCGCCTTCGCGGTGGTGCCACTGCCCGACGGCACGGCCGGGCTCGAGGGCATGAGCTTCGATGCGATGGTGGTCACCGATGCCGATGCGAAGCTGTATGTCGATCAACGCTTCGACCGTCCGGCGATCGCCAGCGGGGCCCGCGCGTCGCTCGGTACGCCGCCCGCCGGTGTGGCCGATGGGCGTACCGCCTGGATCTGCGAACAAGGCGCGGCGCTGGTGCGCAGCAGCGGCCAGTGGGGCAGCGGGCAGACCTTGCTGGCCGTGCCCTCGGACGAGACCGGCGGCGCCTATGCGTTGATCGACGCCGCGACCACGGTGGCCGCCGATGCGGCGGCCACGACACTGCGCAACGCCGCCGGCAGCGGCGACCGGCTGATCGTCACCGCGCCGGCCTTCCAGGCCACGCCCGAAGGCGAGGTGATCGATGCCAGCGGCGCACTCGCCGGCAGCGGCGCCACCGTGCTGCACCGAGGCCGCAACGGCCTGAATGCACTCGGCGGCTTCGGCCAGCCGGTGGCGATGATGGAGCGCCGCGAAGCCGCTGCGATCGACCCGGCCGGCGGCAGCGGCGCCGTGGCCGCCGCGCCGGGACGGGCCGCGCTGCACGAGGCGCTGCCCGCGCAGCTGGGCCACGCCGGCGTGCCCGCCGGGCCCGAGGTGCATGCCACCGGCGCGGCGCTGAGCGGCCCCGCGGCGGCACCGCTGGCGGCGCTGATGCGCGAGCGCGCGGCGACCGATCTGGCCGGCTTCGTCGCCCTCGCCCAGCGGCCGGTGAGCGTGCCGGCCGATCCGGGCGGCAGCACCACCTTCGCCGCCGTGCTGGAAACGCTCACCCACGGCGTGGCCGGCGATGCGCAGCTGCGCGCCTTCGTCGCCCAGACCAGCAGCTTCACGCCCGGCTCGAGCTGGACCACGCTGAAGAACAGCATCGAGTCGGCCGTGCCGACGGTCGACTTCGACCCGATGATCGACACCGCGACCTTCGACGACGACGCATTGGCCGCTGCGCTCGACCAGGTCATCCTGAAGACGCGCGACGGCGCGGCGCAGGCGGCGCGCTCACTCGCGGCGGCGATCGGCCGCGCCGAGGATTTCGTCTACGTCGAGACGCCGGCGCTCGATCCGCTGACGGCCGGCAGCGGCGATGCGCTGATCGACCTGGTGGGTGCGCTGACGGCGCGGCTCGCGCAGCGCCCGGCGCTGGCCGTGGTTCTGTGCGTGCCGCAGAAGTTCCTGCCGAACCAGCCGCGCAAGCTGGAGGCGGTGCGCACGGCCGGCGTGCGCGCGGCGATGAAGACGCTGCTCGACGCCGCGCCCGACAACGTCGTGCTGTTCACGCCGACCGCGGGGCCCGGCCGGCCGCTGCACATGGCCTCGACCACCGTGGTGGTCGACGACGTGTGGCTGCTCACCGGCAGCACCCACCTGTGGCGCCGCGGCCTGAGCTTCGACAGCTCGCTGGCGGTGGCGCTGTTCGACGAGAACACCGCGCGCGGCCGGCCTGCGGCGCTGCGCCAGGCGCGCCGGCAGCTGATGGCCGACCGGCTCGGTGTCGACATCTCGCTGATCGGCGACGACATGGCGCAGCTGCGCGCCACGCTGCAGCGCCTCAATCTCGCCGGCGGTCTGCAGCGTGTGCTGCCCAACGTCTATCCGGCCGCCGACGACACGACGAGCACCACCGACCGGCAGATCTGGAATCCCGACGGCCGCCCCGGCGGCACCAGCGACTGGTTGCTGTTCCTCGGCGCGCTGGCCGGTGATGCGGCCGACGAGGTGAACAACGCGATCCGCTGAAGAGCGCAGCCGCTGGCGGCTCAACGCCCGCACCAGGCACCACGCCCTCAAGGCAGCCAGCGCGCCGCGGCGTCCAGCAGGCCCTGGCGCACGCGCTGCTGGCGTGCCGGGTCTTCGTCGCCGCAGGCCACGCGGCACATCCAGTCGGTCGGCGACTCGAAGTCGCAGTGCGAGGCCTGCTCGATCACCTCGTCGCGCCACAGCCTCGGCAAGGCCGTGGCCCAGGGCGCGGCCACCGCATCGGCGTTGCAGCTCGACGGTGGCGCGCGCATCAGCAGCGCCTCGGTGCGCAGCCGGGCCGCGGCCGCCAGGCCCAGCGGCTCGGCGGCGCCGCGCATCGTGCGGTCGAACGGATCGAGGCCGACGAAGCCCACCACCCCCGGCGTGTCCGCCGCCAGCAGGCTGGACAGCCCACCCGCCGAGAAGCCGACCAGCATCACCTTGTCGACGGATTCACCAAACACGCCGCCCGCGCGCAGCAGGCCCACCAGCGCGGCCAGCGCGCGGGCATTGCAGGGGAAGTCGAAGGTGCAGGGCAGATCGGGCGTCAGCGCCAGCACGCCGGCCTCGGCCAGCGCCTGCGCATGGCCGGCCAGGGTCTGCCGGCTGCGCGTGAAGCCGTGCGAGAGGATGGCCGCACCGCGCACCGCGCCGAGGGCCGGGTAGACATCGAGCGTCACGCGGTGGCCGTCGAGCCTGTGCAGCTGCCTCCGCGCCGAAGGCGGTGCGTCGGGTGCGTCGGGGGCGGCGGCCGTGGCCGGCGCATGCATCGCCACGGCCCCGATCACGACGGCCGCGGCGCAACGACGCGCGCGCATGAACAGCGGGTTCATGCGCGCATTGTCGAGCTTCGGGCCTGGCGGCCCATGCGGAAGGCGCGGCTGCCGTCGCGTGTCCACACGCCGGCGCCCAGCCCGTACGGCGTGTCGTTGGCGATGGCCAGGGCTTCCTCCTCGTTCTTGAAGGTGGTGACTGCCAGCACCGGCCCGAAGATCTCCTCGCGGAAGATGCGCATCGAGCTGTTGCCCTTGAACAGCGTCGGCTGGATGTAGTAGCCGACGGCCAGGTCGCCGCCGAGCTGCGCCTTGCCGCCGCCGGTGAGCACTTGCGCGCCCTCCTGCTTGCCGAGCTCCATGTACGAGAGGATCCTGTCCATCTGCATCGCCGAAGCCTGCGCACCCATCATCGTGTCGGTGTCCAGCGGGCTGCCCTGCTTGATGGCCTTCACGCGCTCGAGCGCACGCGCCATGAATCGGTCGTAGATCGATTCCTGGATCAGCGTGCGGCTCGGGCAGGTGCACACCTCGCCCTGGTTGAACGCGAGCAGCACCAGGCCCTCGATCGCCTTGTCGAACAGCGCGTCGTCGGCCGAGGCGATGTCCTCGAAGAAGATGTTCGGGCTCTTGCCGCCCCGCTCCAGCGTCGCCGGGATCAGGTTGCCGGCGGCAGCCTGCGCGATCACGCGGCCGGTGGCGGCGCGCCGGCTCGGCATCAGCCGCAACACGCTGTACCGCAAGCTCGGCGAGCTGGGGCCGCGTCAGGCGGCTGGCTAGCTGTCAGGCAAGCATGTCTTCGAACTTCAGCCCGGCCCAGCGAAAGTTCTCGCTGACCAGTTCGGCGCGGCGGTCGTTGTCGTCGATCTGCTGCTGCTCGATCACGCCCTGCGCATTGACCGTGTAGTCGAACTGCACGCTGATCGCCTCGCGCGGGCTGCCGTTGACGAGCATGTAGCAGAGGTTGTCGGGCAGCTTGAGCTCAGGCTCCTTGCCGGCCAGCCGCTGCGCGATGTAGCCGGCGACGATGTGGCCATGCGAATTGGCCACGTGGCCGCTCTTCGGGTAGAAGCGGAAGGTCGGCGAGACGGCACCCACCGCATCGCCGATCACATAGACGCGGTCGTCGTTCCTCAGGTGCAGGCGGCGCGGCTCCACGTCGGCCCAGCCGCTGGGCTTGCCGTCGGCGCCGGTGCCCACCGTGCCGGCCTTCCAGGCGATGTCGGCAGCCTGGTGCGGCGCCATCAGCACGGCATGGTCGAAGCGCATGTCGCCGGCACTGGTCTTGATGCGCTTGTTGAACGGGTCGACCTCCTGCACCTGCGCATTCGGCACGTAGGTGATGTAGTCCTTGTAGAGCTCCTCGAAGGCCGCCTTGAAGCCCACGCCGATCGGCGCGATGCGCGGCTTGTGGTCGAGGATGGTGACGCGGCCCTTGATCTTGTTCGTCTTGAAGTGCCAGGCGACCAGGCAGGCGCGCTCGTAGGGGCTGGGCGGGCAGCGCTGCGGCGGCGGCGGCAGGTTCATCACCCAGTCGCCGCCCTTGAAGTCGTGCAGCGCGCGCTTGAGCGCGAAGTGTTCGGCATTGGGCACGTAGGCGGCCGGGAAGCGCGCCTTGGTGGCATCGGCGGCGCGGCGGTCGTTGCCGAACCAGGCTTCGTAGTTGTAGCGGATGCCCGCGGCGATCACGAGGTAGTCGTAGTCGAGCTGGCCCTGCGTGGTGACGACGCGGCGCGTTGCGCGATCCACCTCCAGCACCTCGCACTGCACGAAGCGGTAGCCGTGGCGCTCCGACACGCGCAGGTAGTCGTGGGTGAGGAAGCTGGTGTCGACGACGTCGATCAGCCACTTGTTGGACAGCGGGCAGGAGAAGAACACCGGGTTGCGCTCGAGCATCACCACCTCGGCCTGCGGCGCGAGCAGGCGCAGCTGCTTGGCCACCGTGAGGCCGCCCCAGCCGCCGCCCACCACCACGATGCGCGGCGAAGCGCCCTTGGGCAGCAGGGTCTGGGTGGGCATGCCGACGAGCGGGGGCAACAGCGTTGATGCGGGCGCGGCGCAGCCGGCCAGCAAGGAAGCGGACGCGCCCGCGGCACCGGCGAGGAAGTGGCGTCGATCGAGGCTCATCAATGGTTCTCCCTGGGGTCAGGCCAGCATCATGGGCAGTGCCGGCGGTTGTGGTACGAACAGACCCCGCATTCTCGGGCAGTGCCGCCACTCAGGCCTTCACCTCCACCACCGGAACGAAGCCGCCGAAGATCATGCGCTTGCCGTCGAAGGGCATCGGCGGGTGGTCGGGGTGCGAGGGCTGCATGCGCGGGTCTTCCATCATCTTCTTCATCGCCGCATCGCGCGTGGCCTTGTCGGGCCACTCCACCCACGAGAAGGCCACCGTCTCGTCGGCGGTGGCCTGCACCGCGCGGCGGAAGTCGGTGAGCTTGCCGTCGGGAACATCGTCGCCCCAGCCTTCGATCACGCGCAGCGCACCGAGCTCGATGAAGACCGGGTCGAGCTGCCGCGCGTGCTCGATGAACTTCTGCCTGTTGGCGGTGGGCACCGCGATCACGAAACCGTCGATGTAGGACATGGCTTGTCTCCTGTGGGGTTGAGCGGGCGTCGCACTGCGGAGGCTCGCCTCGCAGCCTTTCGACGAACGGCGGCTCGCCGATTCGACCACGGCCCCGACCACCGGGGCGCGGGCGTATGCTGCGCGCGGCGAGGCGGCCCGGGTGGCGGCCGTCCGGCAACCGCGCCTGTGACCGACCCATGGCCCTTCTTCTGCTGCAACTCGGTGCGCACCCCGACGAGATCGCCGCCACCCAGCGCGGTGACTGCATCGACGGCGGCGCCTTCTTCCTCGACTTCAGCCGCCCGCTGGAGAAGCTGCGCTGGTTCGGCGCCTGGAACCGGAGGCTGGGCTTCACGATGAGCCTGATCGTGCCGGTGATCCACCAGGCTGAATCGGCCGGTCTGCGCACCATCGCCGTCGACCGTGGCGACCCCTACTTCGCGGAGCTGCAGCGGTTGTGGCGGCAGCGGTTTCCAGTGGCGAGGCCGGCGCCCGTCTCGCAGGCTTCCGGCGCGCAGATCGCGGCCGACTTTGCCGCGCAGTTTCCGCACGACGCGGCGGTGGCGCCCCGGCGAGGCGCGGTGCGCACCCCCTGATCCCGAATTCGCACGGCGGTGTGCACACGGTCTGGCTGCATCGCATCTGCCACCGCCCGGTGCATGCGCTCTTCACCGAGGCCGAGCTGGAGCGCGACTACCGCGACGTCGAGACGCTGCGCGCCCATCCGCAGATGGCGCGCTTGCTCGATTGGGTGCGGCGCAAACCCGACGACTTCTTCGAGCGCACGCGCAAGAGCGTGCGGCTGCGCCAGCGCTGAAGCCGGTCGGCATCGCTCACGCCGAAGTCAACGCGCCAACCGGTAGCGAAGCTCGACGCAGGGCTCGTTCTTGAACACCGCATCACGGCGCTCGACGAGCGTCATGCCCAGGCGCTCCAGCACTCGGATCGAGGCGCGGTTGCGCTCGTCGGTCTCGGCCACGACGCAGCGCACCTGCGGGAACCGGAACAGCGCCTGCACGAGCGTTCGCAGCGCTTCGGTGGCGATGCCGCGGCCCTGCGCCGCGTGCGTCAGCGTGAAGCCCAGCTCCACCTCGCCGTTCTCGCGGCCGCACAGGCCGATGTCGCCGAGCAGCAGGTCGCTGCCGCGCTCGGCGATCGCCAGCTGGTGCCAGGTGCCGGCGCCCAGCGTGGGCGCCTCGTCCGCCGCGCCGATGAAGGCACGCGCCTCTTCTGGCGTCATCGGGCTCCAGCCCTGGTAGCGGGCGAGTTCCGCATCGGCCCGGTAGGCCGCGAAGCGCGGTTCATCGCCGGGCTGCAGGCGGCGCAGCACCACCCGCTCGGCATCGAGGGGAAGACCCAGCGTCATGCCGGCCTCTCGACGAGCGCGGCCACCAGGCGGCGCGCCAGCGGCGCCACCACCAGCATCGCGGGCAGGGCCACGAGCCAGGCCGTCACCCAGGCACTGGCCCACAGGCTGGCATAGCCTTCGCTGAAGCCGACCGCGCGCCACGTCGTGATGCCCGACACCAGCAGCGACATCAGCCCTGAGAGGATCAGGCCGAACAGCAAGGGCGCATATTTCTGCGGAAGCATCCTCGTTCTCCTGGCCACGCCGTTCACACATCCGCCAGCATGCGCGCGAGGCTCTGGGCGACGTGGCGGCCGAACATGCGCGCGGTCTTGACGTCGCCCGGCACGAAGGCGTCGGCCGGCGCCGAGTGGCCCGCCTGTGCCATCAGCCCCGACCACGAGCCCAGCCGATTCGCAGCTTCGTCATGGGGTACGCCACTGTGCTGCTCGGGCAGGATCGGGTTGCCGACCCACAGCATGCCATGCTGCATGCTGAAGACGAACATCGACAGCAGGGTCGACTGCTTGTCGCCCGACGGCAGCGACGACACGGTGAAGCCGGCGGCCAGCTTGCCCTTGAGCTGCTGCGTGCGCCAGAGCCGACCCGTGGAATCCATGAAGCTCTTGAACGGCCCGGAGACACCGCCGAGGTAGGTCGGCGAGCCGAAGACGAAACCGTCGTAGTCGACCAGCCGATCCGGCGTGCCGGCCATCTCCTCGGCGCGGAGGAGTTCCGCCTCGACGCCTTCGACGCCCAGTGCGCCGGCCAGGATGTGGTGGGCGATGTGCTCGGTGTGGCCGTGGGCGCTGTGATAGACGATGGCGAGTCTGCTCATGGGGTGATCTCCAGAGGGGTGATGGAATGCAGTGCGGCGGCGGCGAGGTACAGGCCGATGCCGAAGACGGTGTGGTTGGCCAGGCTGCGCAGGGCGTTCTTCAGGGGATCCGGCGTCCTGCTCGCCATGAAGCCGGCGCCCATGGCCGGCTGCATCACGAACCACGGCGCCACGACCGTCAGCGCGCCGAAGGCCACGGCCGGCATCGGGGTCGGCTGCGAGAACCAGCCCTCGCCCACCACCGCCGCCAGCAATGCGGCGTAGACGAGGCCGACGGCATAGTGGGTCATCCAGCCCAGTGCCTGCTCGTGGCGCAGGGGCTGCGATCGGGCGATGCCGGCATGAACAATTCGGCCCTGCGCGAAGTGCCCGACCCAGCGGCCCACCAGGCCGAAGCCGGACGAGGGCAGCCCGAGGCGGGACAGGAGGATCAGCCACAGGTCCATCACGGCGGTGGCTCCGAGGCCGACCCCCGCGACGTGGGCGATGAGGGGCATTCTGTGCATGGTGAAATCCTCCGGTCGGTTGACTCGTCGATGCGATGAAGTCAGCATAGAAGTTGAAGTCAACTTCAAGTCAAGGGCCCGCGTGGATATTTCCGAAGTCGCCCGGAAATCGGGCGTGGCCGCCTCGGCGCTGCGCTACTACGAGCGCAAGGGGTTGATCCGCTCGCTGGAGTCCGACAGCGCACGGCGCAAGTTCTCCCCTGCGGTGCTCGATCAGCTCGCGCTCATCTCGCTCGGGCAGGCCGCCGGCTTCTCGCTGGAGGAGATCCGCCTGATGTTCACGCTCGGCGGCACGCTGAACATCGACAGGCGCATGCTGTCGGCCAAGGCCGACGAGCTCGAGCAGATGGTGCGGCGGCTCAAGGCCATGATCGAAGGGCTGCGCCATGCCGCGGTCTGCCCCGCGGCCAGCCATGCGGAGTGCCCTTCGTTTCAGCGGCTGCTGAAGGCCGCTTCCACGAATGCGCTGGAAAAGCGCCCGCGTCGGCTCGCGCCGCGCAGAACGTGAAGGTCAGGACGGATGAGTGCTTCCACCCGGCCCGAGACGATCGACGTTCGTGTGCTCACGGCGGACGACGTCGCCCTGGCCCGCGCCATGCTGAACCTCTTCGGGCGCGAATTCGGCGACGAGGCGACCTACGCGCACAAGCAGCCGGAAGACCGCTACCTGCAGCGCCTGCTCGGCAGCGACACCTTCGTGGCCATCGTCGCGCAGATCGGCCAGAAGGTCGTCGGCGGCCTGGCCGGCTACGTGCTGCCCAAGTTCGAGCAGGCGCGCTCGGAGTTCTACATCTACGACCTGGCGGTCGATGCCGGCCACCGCCGCCGCGGCGCGGCCACGGCAATGATCGAGCGGCTCAAGCGGCTGGCCCACACCCGCGGCATCTACGTCATCTTCGTGCAGGCCGACCACGGCGACGATGCGGCCATCGCGCTGTACACGAAGCTCGGCGTCCGCGAGGACGTGCTTCACTTCGACATCGCGCCGCGCGACGCCACCTCGTAGCGGAGTTCCGCAAAGCCGGTGCCGACCTGCCGCACCGACACCAGCTTCAGCGCCGGGCTGGTGATGCGCCGGGGCAGCAGCGGCTTGCCGCGGCCCAGCGTCACCGAGCCGACCTGCACGATGATTTCGTCGAGCAGCCCGGCATCGTGAAACTGCCCGGCCAGGTCACCGCCGCCGACGATCCACAGGTTCTTGCCTCCGGCCGCTTCCCGCATGGCCGCGTGCACGGAGCGAACGTCACCGCGGACGAAATGCAGTTGCGCACCGGGGATGGCCGGCAGCGTGCGCGTCGTGAAGACCCAGGTCGGCTGCGCATAGGGCCACGCCGATCCGGTCTCCGCGGCCACCGTCTCGGCATGGCGCAGCATCCATTCGTAGGTCGACGCGCCCATCGCCAGCGCACCCACCTCGGCCACGAAGGCCGGGTAGCTGGTGTCGTTGACGTCGCCGAGGGGGAACAGCCAGTCCAGCGAGTCGTCTTCGGTGGCGATGAATCCGTCGAGGCTGGTGGCGGTGTAGTACTGGGTCTTCATCGCGGCAGGATACCGGCCTCGTACCAGCCCTTGCTGCGGTTGACGATGCGCACCACCAGCAGCATCACCGGCACCTCGATCAGCACGCCCACCACCGTGGCCAATGCCGCGCCCGAGTCGAAGCCGAACAGGCTGATCGCGGCGGCCACTGCCAGCTCGAAGAAGTTGCTCGCGCCGATCAGCGCCGACGGGCAGGCGACGCTGTGCGATTCGCCGAGCCGGCGGTTGAGCCCGTAGGCCAGGGCCGAGTTGAAGAACACCTGGATCAGGATCGGCACCGCCAGCATCGCGATCACCAGCGGCTGCTTCAGGATGGCCTCGCCCTGGAAGGCGAACAGCAGCACCAGCGTGGCCAGCAGCGCGGCGATCGACCACGGGCCGATGTTTGCGAGCGTGGCCTCGAAGGCTGCCTGCCCTCTGGCCAGCAGCGCCTTGCGCCAGGCCTGCGCGATCAACACCGGGATCACGATGTAGAGCACCACCGAGGTCAGCAGCGTGTCCCACGGCACCGTGATCGACGACAGACCAAGCAGCAGCGCGACGATGGGCGCGAAGGCAAACACCATGATGGTGTCGTTCAGCGCCACCTGGCTCAGCGTGAAGAGCGGATGGCCGTTGGTCAGGCGGCTCCACACGAACACCATGGCCGTGCACGGCGCGGCAGCCAGCAGGATCAGCCCGGCGATGTAGCTGTCGATCTGCTCGGCCGGCAGGTAGGGCGCGAAGACGTGGCGGATGAAGATCCAGCCCAGAAGCGCCATCGAGAAGGGCTTGACCGCCCAGTTGACGAACAGCGTGACCCCGATGCCGCGCCAGTGCTGCTTCACCTGATGCAGCGCGCCGAAGTCCACCTTCAGCAGCATCGGGATGATCATCACCCAGATCAACAGGCCGACCGGGATGTTGACCCGGGCGAACTCCATGCGGCCGATGGCCTGGAACGGCCCCGGCAGCAGCTGACCCAGCGCAATGCCGACGACGATGCACAGCGTCACCCAGACGGTGAGATAGCGCTCGAAGACATTCATGTCAGCTGCGCCCGATCCTGGTGAGCGCCGCCTGCAGCGCAGCGCGATCCGTCGTCTGCAGCGGCAACGCCAGCAGCTGCAGCATGCGGTAGCCGATCGCCTGGCGGGTCAGCTCGAAGGCGCGGCGCTTGCCGTCGTCGCCGCCCTCGGCGTTCGAAGGATCGGGATAGCCCCAGTGCACCTTGACCGGCTGGCCACCGGCACCGCCGAAGAACACCGGGCACTGCTCGGCCGCCGCGCTGTCGCACACCGTGATGACGATCGACAGCGGCGGCGCGCCCTCGCCGCTGAATTCGTCCCAGCTCTTGCTGCGGCAGCCGCGGGTGTCGATGCCGGCGCTCTCCAGCGCCTCGAGCGCGAACGGATTGATGCGCCCGCTCGGCGCGCTGCCGGCGCTGTGCGCCCGCACGTCCTGGCCGAGCTTCGCGGCGAGGTGGTTGAGCATGCACTCGGCGAGCACGCTGCGCGCCGAGTTGTGCGTGCACAGGATCAGAACATGGACCGTCATGCCGGCACGCTCAGCAGCAGGAGCCCGCGGCCTTCACCGGGATGGCGACCGGCTTGCCTCGCGTCGTCGGCGTGCAGCAGGCAGCCGCCGCCTCGGCCGGCTTCGCGCCTTCGTTGAACACCGGGATGTTGCCCAGCGTGTGGAACTGCTCCCAGGCAATGCCCTGCGGATCGGTGACCCAGTGCTTCTCGCTGCGCGCATAGCAGCAGGTGGTCTCGCCTTCGTCGAGCAGCGCCATGTCCGCGGCCTCGGCGCGCGCGCGCAGCTCGGCGAGCTCTTCGGCGTCGTCGGTCTGGAAGCCGAGGTGGTCGATGCCGGCCTTCGCGCCGCGGGTGGAGATGGCGAAGTTGATGCGCGGGTCGTCGAGCATCCACTTGGCATAGTCGTTCTCGACACGCGTCGGCTCCGCGGCGAAGAGCTTCGAATAGAAGCCGATGCTGCGGGCGAGATCGTCGACATGGACGTGGACATGGAAGCGCTTCATCGAATCCTCCGGGTCAGCAGGTGGAGCGGCGCTTGGCAGCGCCAGGGGCGCAGGGCTGCCCCATGCAGCAGTGCGCAGTGAGGTAGGCCAGCAGCTCGTTCATGCGGCCGAGCGCAGGCCGGTAATGGAGGTTGCGCCCCTCGCGCTCGACGCTCACCAGATCCGCGTGGACCAGTTCCTTCAGGTGGAAGGACAGCGTCGAGGCCGGGATGTCGAGCATCGCCGACAGCGCGCCGGGCGTCATGCCTTCGGGGCCTGCGCCGACGAGCGCGCGAAACACCCGCAAGCGCGCCTCCTGGGCAAGCGCGGCCAGTGCAAGGACGGCGGCTTTTTCGTTCATGATTCTATGATTATGGAAACATTGGATCGTGTCAAGCGCCATGCGTGCGGCGGGAATAATCGCCCTCCCGACGCCACGCTCACGATGCCCCCGGATGGACGCCAAGAAGTTCCTGTTCCTCAGCTCCGCCCAGCGCTGGGTCATCTCGCTCGCGCTGCTCGGCCTCGTCGTCGTGTCGATGGCCGGCTTCTGGTGGGCACCGCATCTGGACGGGCCGGCCGAGCTGGGCGCAGCCAGCCTGGAACTGCTCAAGCTGCTGCTGACGGCGGCCGCGGCCTGGGTGCTGGTGCTGCTGTATGCGTCGTCGAACTCGTTCGAGCGCATCGAGAAGGAGACCGTTCGCTTCCTGACGCGCGACCTGTGCCGCCCCGGCCGGCCGCTGGCTCAGGTCGACGGCATTGCCTTGCGGGAGCTGGAGGCCTCCGCGCCGATGGCGATGCGCCGCGTCTCGGCCGAGCGCACTTCCGTCACCTACGAAGTGAAGAACGCCCAGAGCGACACGCTGCACCTGTGGTGCAACCTGAACGTCAGCGAATTCGCCTGCGTCTTCATGCTGCCCGAGGCGCATGCGGCCGAGTACCAGCGCATCTACGCGGCCGCGCTCAGCGGCTTCACGCGCCGCGGGGTGGAAGTCACCTGTTTCGGCAAGGTGCCGCACAGCTTCGAGGGCGAGCCCGTACGCGAGTATCTGGAGCTCTACCTGGTGCGCGAGCTGGCCTCGGACTTTCTGTTCGATGCCGGCGCGCGGGTGAGGCTGGCGCAATCGCTGTGGGGTGACCTGCGCGCCTTTCTGGTGTGCGCGGCGCGGGAGCGGGAGGCGACGGCTCGTCCGGATTGAGCCGCGTCAGGGGCGCGGTTCGCGGATCCGCCGCGCTTCGAGCGTGCCCTTTTCGAGGATGCTGAAGAGCCGCGCGAGGCGGCGGTCGAGAGCGGCAAGCCAGTGGGTCATCGCAGCAATGGGGGTGGTCGCAGATGCGGACCGCACGATGCCCTCGCGCGCGCCGGCTTGCAGCGCCTTCGCCGAATGAGCCCGCACGGCCCGGGTCGACTGACCGGTGCCGTGCACGCTGGACGAGAATCCGCTAGGTCGGCGGACGCTCAGAAGCGCTTCTTCGCGATCTTCTCGTGCGCCTCGCGCACCAGCATCAGCGCGGCCGAACCGTAGTACCGGTGGAACTCGGCCACCATCTCGCCCTGCGCCAGCACCGGGTCGGTGGCCGAGAGCAGCTTCGCCTCCTCGATGTCCTTGACCGCGAAGATGAACAGCCCGCGCCAGCCGTCCACGCCGTCGAACGGGCCGGCGAGCACCAGCTTGCCTTCGTCGGACAGGCGCTTCATGTTGGCGAAGTGCCCGCGGAACATCGCGTCGCGCTCCGGCCCGTCGGGCATGCGGTTCGGGCCGGTCTTCAGCACCACCAGCACGTAGCTGCGCATGCCCAGGTCATCGGCGCCGGTGCGGGCGGCGAGTTCGGCGTCGTAGGACGCCGGCGGCTGCTGCGCCGTGGCCGGGCCCGCCAGACATGCAAGCGCTGCGAGCATCCCCAGAAGCATCTTCATGGCCGTCCTCCCGATGCGACGGGGATCGTACGCCGTCGGCAGGCAGAATCGCCGCCATGTCGCCCACCACCCGCCGCGTCGTCCAGGCCGTGCTCTACGAGGCCTTCGCCATCGCCTTCGTCGGCCCGGCGATGAGCTTGCTGTTCGAGCAGCCGGTCGGTTCGTCGCTCGCGCTGGCGGTGGTCATGTCGACGATCGCGCTGGCCTGGAATTACGTGTTCAACGGTCTCTTCGAGGCCTGGGAGGCCAGGCAGGCCGTCAAGGGCCGCTCGTTCAAGCGGCGCCTCGCGCATGGCATCGGCTTCGAGGGCGGCCTGGTGTTCCTGCTCGTGCCGGTGATGGCGTACTGGCTGGAGACCACGCTGCTCAAGGCCTTCGTCGCCGATCTCGGCATCCTGGCCTTCTTCTTCGTCTACGCCATCGTCTTCACCTGGGCGTTCGACAAGGTGTTCGGCCTGCCGCAGTCGGCCGCCCCCTCCCCCGAATCTTCCTCATGAGCATCACTCCGACCCCGCTGACCGCGGCACTCGCCGGCGCCCTGGCCGCCATTGCCTGGCCCTTCATCTGGGCCCGCTGGGGCGGCCCTGGCGCCGAAGGCGGCTTCGAGCTGATCGTGGCGATGCTGCTGGTGGTGGCGCTGCCGGCGCATGCCTTCGTGGTCGGCTTCGGTCGTTCGGCCACGAGTTCCTCGCGAACGCTGGACACCGCGCTGCTCAAGCGCATCGGTGCCTGGCTGGCAGCGGCTGCCGGCATCACCGTGATCCGCGCCGCCGCCGCGCTGTAGCCGCCACCCGCGCCGTACCGCTCATGCTGGCCGTCATCATCGCTGCCGCCTTCCTGGTCGTGGCCACGGGCTTCCTGCATTACGAGGTGCTGCGCGGGCTGAATACGCGGCTGCCGCAGCTCGGCATGCCGGACCGCTTCAAGCTGCTCGTGGTGATCGCCGCCGCCTTCGTCGCCCATGCGCTGGAGATCCTGCTGTACGGCATCGCCGTCTACGTGCTGATCGGCCACTTTGGCGCCGGCCACCTCGCCGGCGCCAACGATTCGCTGTTCTCGGCGGCGCTGTACTTCTCCGCCGAGACCTACACCTCGCTCGGCTTCGGCGACGTCACGCCCACCGGCCCGGTACGCTTGCTCGCCGGCGTCGAGGCACTCAACGGCCTGCTGCTGATCGGCTGGACTGCCTCCTTCACCTACATCTCGATGGAGCGGTTCTGGAATGCGAAGGACAGTGGCAGCACGTCATAGCCCTCTTGATCGGAGATTCACATGTCGGATTCCCATGAGCTCAAAGACCATCTGCTGCTGTCACGCGGCCACTCGGATCCGGCCCGATCGCCCGAGGAGATCCAGGCCGCCATCGATGCCTTCTACGTCTGGTACGAGCGCCTCGTGGCCGAAGGCCGCTTCAAGCGCGGCCAGCGGCTGGCCACCGGCCGCCGGCTGGTGACGCGCGCGGGCATCACCGACGGGCCTTTCACCGAGGCGAAGGAGGTCATCGGCGGCTACTGGTTCATCGTCGCCGCCAGCCTGGAGGAAGCCGCAGGCATCGCATCGCAGAACCCCTGCCTGGCCTGCGGGCTGAGCTACGAGATCCGTCCGATCGAGACCGAGCGCGCGAGCGCCTACCGAGCAAGCAACGAGACCCCCCCGGCCGCGAGCTGAAGCCTCGGCGGCGCTGTCGATCCCGGCCCGCCCCGTTCGTCGTGCTGTCGACAACCCCACCGAGGAGGCTCTGATGGCAACCCAAGACAAGGTCACCGGCCCGGCGTCCTACTTCCCTTCCATCGAGAAGAAGTACGGCCAGCCGATCGATCACTCGATGCAGGTGCTTCGCGCCGCCGGCCCGCTCAAGCACATGGAACTGGTGCAGTTGCTGAAGACCGAGCACCAGCTCGGCCACGGCCATGCGAACGCCCTGGTGGCCTGGCACCTGGCACAGCGGTAGCGGCGCGCCGATCATGTGCCGCAACATCCGCACCCTCTTCAACTTCGATCCGCCGGCCACCGAATTGGAGATCCGCGACGCTTCGCTACAGTTCGTGCGCAAGCTCAGCGGCTTCAACGTGCCGTCGCAAGCCAATCAGGCGGCCTTCGATCTCGCGGTGGAGCGGGTGACGGCCTCGGCGCGCACGCTGATCGCGTCGCTGAGCACCTCGTCACCGCCGCGCAACCGGGAGGTGGAGGCGGCCAAGGCCAGACAGCGCTCGCGTGAGCGATTCGAGCCCAGGAAAGGCTAGAGATGGGCCACTGCCCCGTGCGACCTGAGACGCAGCCCGCCCCCCGATTTCGCCGCACCCGTTAGGCCGCGGCCCGCTCCGCCGACAGTAACTCCGCCTGTCTCAGTGCCGTCTTCGTCGCCTCGTCCTGCTGTCAGGTGGGTACCCGAACGCTGACCACTTCGGTCTTGGTAGTCGCCATGCGGAAGGCTCCCGCCAGCAAAGCACTAGCGTTTCGCAGGCGTACACCCTCTGGGGTCGCCATCCCGGTGATCCAGACCAGAGTGGCTAGGGGGTGCGTTCGTCGGGCATATCCATCGGTAGTTCGCCGTACATGTTGGCCCGCGTGGGAAAGCGCGTGCGTTCCTCGATGCGCTGCCATTCGGGCTTTCCACGGGGGCCGACGACTTCGCCAGCGAGAATCCCCTTAGAGCGTGGGCTTCGGGGTTCGTCGTTCCATCCCAGAGCGGTTGGGTTGCTCCCGAGGAACTGACCGATGCGCCCGAACAGCCATCCGGCCACGTAGACCGCGGCAATGATCAGCAGCAGGTAAAGGGACTCGGCCATGGCGATGCGCGTGTGCGGGGTCAACGTCGGGACGAGGTCGATCCACGCGCGATGATTGTGACTTAAACACGGCTGACGTAAAAGCAGCATCTCGAAAGACTCAGACTGATGAGTCCGGGTCTAACCTCACCAGCCAGCAGTTCCGCGCCAGCGCGGGCGGTGCTGGCCGAGAACCTGATCCGGTTCCGGCGTGAGCGAGGGTGGTCGCAGGAGGCGCTGGCGTTCGAGGCGGGGTTGCACCGGACCTTCGTGGCGCACGTCGAACGATGCGCTCGGAACATCTCCCTGGACAATTTGGAGCGGCTGGCTGCTGCTCTTGAGGTCGCGCCGTTCGAACTGCTGACGCCTCGGCTACCGGCCAGATAGCCGCGCTCCGCACGGCGACTTCGGCCGGCAGCAACACCGGGCAGTGGCCACTTTTGGCGCCAGCCCAGCGGATCAAGGCAGGCGGAACATCGGGAGGTGGCCTCCGGCTGCAGCACCAGTTCGTCCAGCACTTCGTACATGCCTTCGTGGCCCCTTGTACGAAGCACGTACGAAGACCTGTGATGAAGCAGCGCTCCTTCGGGCTGCGCGTACCACAACGCGGCCGATAACCGAAGGCTGCGAATTGCAGATAAGACGCACAGCAACTGCGATGTCGTTATCGGGCCAAGCATCCGTAGAGTGATTCCGTCGTCATTGCTCGTGAAGGCTATGGAATCAGCCAACTCCACCGGCGTACGGTTCATTCCGCGGCCTGCCGAATACTTGAAGGGCACATCGCCGCGACAGCGAGCCATCGAGAAGCAAAGAAGAGTGCTGAGCTGGGTCCGCGAATGGGGCTTCAGCTCGGCGGAGGAGATCCGACGAGTTGCCGGCCAGGAAGCCCGCGGATATGCCAAGCGCCTGGCCAGGCTCGGCTTGCTGATATCGACTCGCACCGAAGCGGGTGGCGTTGTTCCGGGTGTTCCAGTTTCGTACTACACGCTGTCGCCACTCGGACTCGCAGAGGCAGAACGTCATGCCGGCGTCCCGTTCCGCTATCCCGAGATCGATCCGTACAAGGTAAGCCAGAGGCTACTTCGCCACGGTTTGTTCGCGCAGCGACTCACATTGGACCATCTTCGCAACGGAACCATTGCCGGCTTCATGACCGAGCGGCATTGGGCGAACCTCGACTGGGCCCCGAAGTACAAGCGCCCCGACGTCGTCTTGATCACTCGAGAGGAGCTCCGCATCGGCGTCGAGATCGAGCTCACGGCGAAATGGGACAGAGACATGGACGAGTTCGTCGGCGGGATTGTCAATGAACTCGTGATGTCTGGCCTTCCCACGGCGACCGTGCAAGCCTTTCTTGTCGCCACCGACTCCAAGGCGCTCGCCATTCGCTATCGCCAAGCGCTCGCGGTTGGCGCCACGTATCGAACGTGGCGCAAGGATCACCGTGGCCACTGGACACCCGACGAAGAGCACGTCGTGCCGGAGCTGGTCGATGGCCTCATCACTGTCGCGCTGATGAAGGATTGAGACATGAGCACGAACAAGGCGGAAGTGGCTCTTCTCAGACTTCCTCTTCCCAAGACTCCGTCGCTCCGCGACAAGAAGTGCCTTTGGCTCGGGTCGGTGTCGAGCTGGCCCGAAGGCGAACCGCCGTTGCTTGACTTTGGGCGCCGGGTGGGCGGCAAGAAGACGGACAGACGCGTGGAGCTGATCTCACGGCCGGGTGAGCTGTTGCTCTGGGCCTGGATCGGAAGACATGGGCACGAGCGCAGGTGTTTCGCCCTCGCTTGGCGTCGAGACGATGGAACCCTGGCCCCACAGCGGCTGCCCTCTGAAGAGGACGCGTTGGACGTCTTTCAAGCAGGTGGGCACGCCGAGCCTGCAGATGACGTGCCACAGGTTCTCGAGGCGCTTGCCGTGCTGCAAGGTACCGAATGTGTCGAGTCTTCCTTCCGGCGGCTCTGCGCAGTGATAGGAGACTTCATGGAGGCTCACCTGCTGCTGGGTGCCCCCGTTGCGACAGGCGAGGCACCCGGCGAACTTGCCCATCGCACACGAGGCATTCTGCAGCGGCATGCCGAGGCATGGCCTGAGTTCGCGGGTGTACTCACAGCCGCCGCAGCTGTCTTCGGTCGATACGAGAACGGCTCGCTTTCACACGAGAGCGCGCCCCCCGGATGACCGGCGACTTGCGCAACGCTGTCCGGCGCAGCCACTCCAATTGATGGAGTTGCTTGAGGCACCGACGGATCGCCTGGCCAAACTCGCGAAAGTCATAGTCCGGATCCCGGAGAGCCCGTCGGATCCGTTGCTGCTCAAGAATCTTGCTCACGGGCAGTCCTGATGCGGATGACTCCGTACTCTACAGGCCACAAGTCGGAAGGTGCCTACGCGCCGCGCGCCATCGCAAACTCGAGCAGTTCCTTGTCGGTCACCTCACCCGGCCACAGCTCGCTGGCCAGCCAGCGGTAGAAGCTGCTCGCGGCGATGCGGCTGTGGATGCCGTCGCGCCGCCAGGCGCGGGCGATCGGCGAGGCCAGGTCGACCAGGCGCTCGGCCTCGAAGCGCGTTACCTGGGCGGCACGGCGCTCCTCGGGCCACTCGTTGAAGAGGTTCTTCGCCTCGGTGGCCTTGTAGTACTGCCATTCCTCGCGCAGGCGCTGCAGCTTCTCGCTGACCGACGGTACCTTGGGCGGCGCCTCGCGCGCGGCGGCAGCGCCCTCCCCTGCCCCGGCGTATTGCTTCTTCAGGGCGTCGCGCAGATAGGCGGCCGGCGACTTCAGCGGCGGCAGCGCAGCATTCTTCATGCGCTGCTCGACATGCTCGACCGCTGCGCGCAGCACGCCCTCGTCGGTCACGGCGTACATGTCCTGCGCGTCGGGCCGCTTCAGGCCGATGGCGACGATGCGCTCGACGAGCTCCAGGTCGAACACGTTGCGCGCCGACTGCATCAGGCCCTCGAGGCTGGCCTGCGGCTTGGGCACGACGCGGAACTGCAGTTCCTCGACCTTGCGGCCACGTTTGTGCTCGACCACTTCCATTCGGAAGTCTTCGCTGAGCGTGTCGAGCTCGGCCAGCGCCTTCTTGATGGTATCGCGGTGGAGGATGCGGTAGTCGACGGTGGTGATGTCGCTGCGGCCGGTCAGCACCGAGGCCCACCAGATCACGTCCTCGCGCATGGTCAGCCGGCTTGGCGACGTGAGGTAGCGCGCGCCGAGTTCGTACAGGACCGCGGCGGCATAGCTGCGCATCTGCGAGCTGATCTCGAGCAGCACGCGCGTGTACTGGGCCGGCTTGAGCAGGCGCTCGCGGATCGGCTCCGGGTAGCTCCAGGTGATGGTGCAGGCCTGGCCACGGCCGGGTTCGTCGATGACCACCGGGCCGAGCAGCTGGGTGGAAGTCCATTGCCGCGCCCCGCCGCTGCTGGTATGCCACTCGATGGTGGTGGCCTGCATGTCGCGGATATGCGACTTCAGCAGCTCGGTGTTGTGCGAGGTGAAGCGTGCGTCGTCGATCAGCTCCGACAGCAGGATGCTGTACTCCTGCCGGTCCACGCCCTGGCGCTGCGCGTGATAGAGGAAGACGTTGTAGATGCGCCGCGACAGCAGCGTCAGCTTGCCCCGCTTGGGCCGGATGGCGATGGCTTCGTTGGCTTTGGCAACGGACTGCTCCTCGGGCACCGAGGCGAGCTCGCCCGAACGCCGCTGGCGATGCGGCGGCGGGCTCGCGGCGGGTTTGTCGTTGGTGTGATCGTCTGGCGTACTCAACCGCTGACCTCGGTGAGAAGCATTGGGGGCATCGTTGCCGGGTATTGTGATTGTGTCAACTCACAGTTTGGTGGATGACTGCGCTGGAGGCGCCTTGAGAATTAGAAGAACAGGATCTTGAACACTTGAAGAGTTGACCGAGCCATTTGTTGTAGTGGGACAAGGACTTGGGCTCGTTCGGCGGAGTGGATATGGGCTTCTCGTGGAGAGTGTTTGGGGATCTCGGTGAGGGGATATGGGCAGCTGGCGGCCAGAAGTGGAGAGTCTTTGGGGATCTCGCGGAGTGGATGTGGGCAACCGGGCCGGTTGCCTCGATCCGGACGGCGTTCAGCGCCGGCGCGCATGTCTTGCAGCGGTCAGGAATCCCAACTCCTCTCACAGTTGCGGGCATGATGCGGGCGGGCGGCGAGCCCGTTCCCCAAACTCTCTCCACTTGGTGTGCGAATCAGGCGGACGGATTTAGGAGATTAGACGGATATCGGTACACTAGCCGAAAACCGTCGAGAAGGAATCCTCCGTGGCGACATCTTCCCAGGCCCAACCGGCCGAACCCGTGACTGGCAACCAGGTTGCCACCGACCCGCCCTCCCCTGCCCTGGCGCCGCGCGCCACGATCGACATGCGCCGCATCCAGGCGCTGGCGGCGCGAGCTGAAAGCATGGTCGGCCAGATTCGCCAGCGGCTGCTCGCGCCTGAATCGCGCAAGGTGGCGCCGGTCTTCACCGCCGCGCAGCTGGCCGCGCTGTGCGGCGTCGACAAGCCGCACATCAACTACCGGCTGACCAAGGGCGACCTGCCCGCCGGCCAGTTGACGCCCACCGGCGGCAAGCGCGAGTTCACGCTGGCCGAAGCGCGCACCTGGGCGCAGGCTTACCGCGGCGAGAAGATGCGCCCGAAGGGGCAGCGCGCCGTCTGCATCGCCGTGGCCAACTTCAAGGGCGGCGTCAGCAAGACCACCAGCTCGATGATCCTGGCGCAGGGCTTGAGCCTGCGCGGCCATCGCGTGCTGGCGATCGACATCGATCCGCAGGGCTCGCTGACCACGCTGCACGGCATCCTGCCGGAGACCGACGTCAGCGAGGACATGACGATCTCGCCGCTGTGTCACGGCGAGACCCAGGACATCACGCCGGCGATTCGATCCACCTACTGGGACGGCATCGACCTGGTGGCGGCGGCCCCCTTCCTGTTCAGCGCCGAGTTCGCCCTGCCCTCCATGCAGATGCGCGACTCGTCGGCGCGCTTCTGGAGCGTGCTGGCCGATGGCCTGGAGCCGGTGCGCGATCTCTACGACGTGATCGTGATCGACACGCCGCCGTCGCTGAGTTACGTGACGATCAATGGCCTGTGGGCGGCCGATGGCATCGTCGTGCCGATTCCCCCCAGCGGCCTGGACTTCGCCAGTTCGGCGCAGTTCTGGTCCTTGCTCGCCGACCTGGGCAGCAACCTCGACCAGCAGGATCCGACCGGCGCTCGAAAGGCCTTCGATTTCCTGCACGTGCTGCTCAGCCGCGTCGACCAGGCGGATGCCGCCTCGCCGGCCGTGCGCCAGTGGATCCAGGCCACCTACGGAGAGTTCGTGCTGCCGGTCGAGATCCCGAAGACGACGGTGACGAGCAGCAAGTCGGCCGAGTTCGCGACGGTCTACGACGTGCAGCGCTACGACGGTGCCGCCAAGACCTACAAGCGGGCGGTGGACGCCTATGACCGATTCGTCGATCTGATCGAGGAGTCGGTCGTCGAGGCCTGGCGTGCCCGCGCTGCGGCGGCCCCATGAGCGGGTCGCCTGGACAGAGTGCGCTGGCAACCGGGTTGCCAGCGCTGGCGGCAAGGAACGGAACCGAGTGGCAACCGGGTTGCCACGGTGAAGGAGGGCGACGATGAGCACCAAATCCAAGCTGCTGGCCAAGACCGGCGACCTGCAGTTGCCGAGCGATGAGCCCAGCCCACCCACGCCTGCGGCAGCTGCAGAAACGCCCGCTGCCGCCGTGACGCCGCCGCCCGTTGCCACCCGGGCACCCGGCTCGTCGTTCCCAGGCGTGCTGCCCGGCGCGGTACCGCGCACCGGCCCCGGCCAGATGTTGCAGTTCCGCGGGCAGATGCTCGCGGTGGAGGGTGAGCTCGCCTCCCTGCGCGAAAAGCTGAAGGCCCACGAAGGCTCGCTTCCGACGCGGACCCTGGACCCGGCCACCATCGTGCCGAGCGCCTGGGCCAACCGTCACGCCGACGCTTTCCGGACGGCCGACTTCGAGCGCCTGAAGCAGGACATCGCCGCCGCCGGCGGCAACGTACAGCCGATCCTGGTGCGGCCACTGGCCGGCCAGAGCGGCCGCTACGAACTGGTCTTCGGCCATCGCCGCCACCGTGCCTGCGCCGAACTGGGCCTGCCGGTGCTGGCCACCATCGAGACGGAGCCGATCACCGACCTGGAGCTGTTCGCGGCCATGGACCGCGAGAACCGCGAGCGGGCCGACCTGTCGCCGTTCGAGCAGGGGCAGATGTACCGGCGCGCGCTGGACGCCGGGCTGTATCCGTCGAACCGGCGCCTCGCCGAGGCGCTGGGGGTGTCGCACACCTGGGTGGCCAACGTGCTGTCGGTGGCCGATCTGCCGCCGGCCGTTCTGGAATGCTTCCGCAGCCCGCTGGAGGTGCAGCACCGGCATGCCAAGCAGATCGGCGCCGCGCTCGACCACGATCGTAAGGGTGTGCTGCGGCGCGCTGAGAAGTTGCGCCAGGCCGGCACCCGGCTGGCGGCCGGCGCGGTGGTGGCAGCCCTGGTCAAGGCCGATACAGCGCCGGTGACGGGACAGCGCCATCCCTTGATGGCGGACGGCAGGGTCGTCGGCCATTGGCAAGTCGACGGGGCAGGGCGCCTGAACCTGCAGATCGACGCCAGCGCCTTGCCGGACGACGGGCCGGAGCCGCTGCTGCAGAAGATCACCGCGGCACTGAGCCGCTGACAGGATCGGCCCCGCCAGCCCGGGAGGGCAGGGCGGGGCCGGCGAAGCATCTCATGTCAGTACGCCAGGCCTCGGCGCAGGCCAGCGCGCCCATTGCCGCAATCTATACCGTGATAACTATACTTATCACCCCCGGCGTTTCTGAATTGCAAAATCTCCCTGCGCCCGTGATACTCCCGCAAGTCCTTGATTCCAAAGGTTCCGCGGCTTGAAGCTGGCGCCATCCGACTTCCGTTTCTTGAGCGCGTGGGTGCAGGGCGTCGATGTGCGCGAGGCGTGGTCGCGCTATTGCGCCCACCGCGGGTCGGTGGACCTGCGACGCATTCGAACCGCGGTGCGCACGATGCTCGACCAGCTCGCCGCGGTCGCGCGCCGCCATGGCGACGGCAGCACGGCCGCCTTGCTGCGGCGCGACCCGGCACGCATGGCCGCCCGGACGGGGCAGGGCGCCGACGCCGGACCGACGCTCGATGCGTTCGCGGCCACGCTGCCCGATGCCGACTTCTACAGCGAGGCCGAGCTGATCCAGCTCTGGCAGGAGCGCTTCGGCCGTCGCCAGACGCAAGCCGCCGCCGCGGCCAGGCGCCGCGCCCGCCTCGTCGCACGGCAGCTCGACGCGCTGCGCCGGCTCGAGCAGCTGGCCGCCACTGCACCGGTGCCCGAGGACGAGATCCGCGCCTGGCTCGCTGCGCCACTGGCCGATCGGCTCGCGCGCGTGGGCCTCGTGCGCCTGCAGGAGCTGATCGCCTTCATCAACCGCCACGGCTACCGCTGGTACCGCCGCGTACCGCGCATCGGCGAAGAGGGCGCGCAGCGACTCGCCCGCTGGCTCGGCGAGCACGAGGCATCGCTGGGCATCCTGCGGCTGCATGCCGTGGTGCCGCTCGCCCGGCTGCAGCGCGATCAGCTCACGCCGCCGCCGACCTTCGCGGTCGTGCCGATCGAACGCCTGCGTCTTCCGGAGGCGATGTCCGGCCGCGAAGGCAGCAATCGCGCACCGGCCAGCCGCTGCAAGATCGCCGCGCGCAACGACCACGAGGCCGTGCAGGCCTGGCTCGAGCTGCGCCGTCCGGTGGCCGACACCGGCAACGCGCACACCTGGCGCGCTTACCGCAAGGAGGCCGAACGCTTCCTGCTCTGGGCGTTGTTCGAGCGGCGCAAGCCGCTGTCCTCGCTCGACGGCGCCGACTGCATGGAGTACCGCCGCTTCCTCGCGCAGCCCGGGCCGATGTGGATCGGCCCGAAGTCGGCCCAGCGCTGGAGCGAACACTGGCGGCCCTTCGAAGGCCCGCTGGCGCCGCGCTCGCGGCGGGCCGCCGAGGTGATCGTGATGTCTATGTGCGCCTGGCTCGTGCGCGTGCGCTACCTCGACAGCAACCCCTGGGACATGGTGCCGCGCTCCAGCCGCGCGCTGCCGCTGGGCGAACTCCGTTCACTCTCCGATCGGCAATGGGAGCGCGTCGAGGCCTGGCTCGACGCGCAAGCCCCGACGCCCGCCGTGCTGCGCCTGCGGCTGATGTTCCACCTCGGCCTGGCCACCGGGATGCGCGAGACCGAGATGGCCGCCGCGCGTGCCGAGTGGCTGCGCCTCGATCTGGACGAGGAGGGCATGCCGGCGTGGAACCTGCGCGTCACCGGCAAGGGCGGCCGGCAGCGCGACGTGCCGCTGACGCGCCGCCTCGTGCAGCACCTGATTGCCCACTTCCGCCGCCAAGGCCTGCTCGACGGCGCGCAGGCGCAGCCCAACGCGCTCTTCGAGCTCGATCCTGCGACACCGCTGCTGTCGGCCCTGGCCGATCCGATGCGGCCCATGGCGCCGGCGCGCGTCTACGAGCTGATGAAGACCGCGCTGCGCCGCTGCGCCGACGAGATCGAGCGCGACGACGCGATGGCCGCCGAGCACATCCGCCGCGCCTCGCCGCACTGGTTGCGCCACACCCACGGCCGCAAGTTCGTCGAGGCCGGCGGCGACCGTGGCATCCTGCGCCAGAACCTCGGCCATGCCAGCGATGCCACCACCGCGATCTACGACCGCAGCGAGGCGCGGCGCCGGCGGCGAGAGGTGGAGCAGGTGTTCGGCTGAACGATCGACCCGCGCGGTGGGCGGGCCGCCAAAGGGATTCAGCGGGTGGCGCCGGACTCGAAGACCTTCTCCATGCCATGACCCCGGCTGAAGTAGTAGTCGCCTCCCGGGCTGATGACGACGGCGCGCGCCTCGCGTCGGTCGGAGAAGTACTGCCACCCGTGGCCCGGCTCGCCCGGCGCTGGCGACACCGCAACGACCTGCATGCCCTTGGGCACCTCGCGCGTCTGCTTCGGCGCATGGCGGTGCTCGCCGGCCTGTGCGGCGACGAGGGGGAGGGCGGCCGACACGGTGAGCGCCACGGCGATGTTGATGAGCTTCATGTCACTTCCTTTCCAGCAGGCCCAGTCGATGCTGACTGTGACTTCACTGTCGGCGCTGCAACTTAGGAATCTCTGAGCGCTTGGCCGCCGTGGTGCTTGCTGCGATCATCGAACGGTGAATCTCAGCCACGCCCGCCAGCGCCTTTCGTCATGAACGCTCCCGCCCACACCCTGCGCGCGGTGTTCGCCCTCAGCGCGCTTGCCTGCTCGGTCATCCTCGTTCTCTTCGTCCGCGGCCGTGCCGAATGGACCACCGCGTTCTGGCTGCAGCTCGCGCTGGCGGCCGTGGTCGCGACGACGGCGGCGTGCTGGCTGGCTTTCCGCCACGGCCGCCTGCGTGTGGCCGGTACCCCGCTCGCCCAGCTGGCCCGCGTCTTCCTGTCGCAGCTCGTCTACGTCTACATCGCGTGTGCGGTGGCGCTCACTGCACTGTCGTTCGCCGTCATCTTCGGCATCACGCGCGTTGGCGCAAACTCGTTCGCGCTGGCCGTCGTCTCCGGGCTGTGGCTCTCCTTGTGGATCGCGCCGGGCATCGCAGCCTTCACCAGCTGGCGCAGGCTGCGCCCGGCGATGCAGCTCAGAAGTCCTTAATGCGGCGTGCCCAAGATGCAGGCATCCCAACGTGCCACCCAGGAGCCCGCATGCACAACGATCTTCGTGACTTTCTCTCCCGCTTCATCGGTACCGTGGCCATGACGCTGGTGCCGGTGGTGCTCATCGCGTTCATGTCGATGCCGCTGAACCTCGGCCGCCACCCCGGCGAGGCCGCCGTCGACACCGGTGCACCGATCGCCCACATGACCTGATCCGCGATCGTCGCCTCTTCCGGCGCAGGTGGCTGTTAGGCTTGCCACCGGACCCACCCGGACAGAGGTTTGCTTGCTCGATACAGGGCTCACTGCCGCCGAGGCGGCACGTCGACTCGCCGAAGACGGCCCCAACGCCCTGCCCGGAGGAGAGCGCCGCAGCTTGCTCTCGATCGCGCTGGAGACGCTGCGCGAGCCGATGTTCCTGCTGCTGCTCGCCGCCGCCACGCTCTACCTCGTGCTCGGCGATCTGCAGGAAGGCCTCACGCTGTTCGGCTTCGTGCTGGTCACGCTGGGCTTGACGCTGGTGCAGGAGGGCCGCACCGAGCGTGCGATCGAGGCCCTGCGCGACCTGACCAGCCCGCGCGCGCTGGTGATCCGCGACGGCGTGCCGCAGCGCATTGCCGGCCGCGACGTGGTGCGCGGCGATCTGCTCAAGCTCAGCGAAGGCGATCGCGTGCCGGCCGATGCGCTGCTGCTCTCCGCCGATGGCGTGCGGGCCGACGAATCGCTGCTCACCGGCGAATCGGTACCGGTGGGCAAGCGGCTGGCGCTGCCCGCGGAACTCGATGCGCTCGCCGGCAGCGCCAGCCTTGCGCGCACTGCCGCCGGGGGCGACGACCAGCCGACGGTCTACGCCGGCACGCTGATCGTGCAGGGCCATGCGCTCGCCCGCGTGACGGCCACCGGTGCACGCAGCGAGATCGGCCGCATCGGCGCGGCGCTCGGCGCGGTGGCCAGCGAGCGCACGCCGCTGCAGCGGCAGACGGCCGCGCTGGTGCGCAACCTCGCGCTGCTGGCCCTGGCGCTCAGCCTCGCGCTGGTGCTCGTCCACGGCCTGCTGCGCGGCGATTGGCTGCAGGCGTTGCTGGCCGGCATCGCGCTCGCGATGGCCATGCTGCCCGAGGAATATCCGGTGGTGCTGACGGTCTTCCCGGCGCTCGGCGCGCGCCGGCTGTCGAAGGAAGGCGTGCTGACGCGCCGCATCAACGCGATCGAGACGCTCGGTGCCACGACGGTGCTGTGCTCCGACAAGACCGGCACGCTGACGGAGAACCGCATGACGGTCACGCACCTGGTGGCCGGCGGCGTGGCGGTGGACCAGCGGCTCGACGTGCCGGCGCACGAGGACGCGGAGCTTCCCGAGCTGTTCCACGGGCTGGTCGAGGTGGCCATCCTGGCCAGCGTGGTCGATCCCTTCGACCCGATGGAGAAGGCCTTCCATCAACTCGGGCAGCGCTTTCTCGCCAACACCGAGCACCTGCACCGCGACTGGCGGCTGGTGCAGACCTATGCGCTGTCGCCGCAGTTGCGCGCGATGTCGCACGTCTGGGCGGCGCAGGGCGACGGCATGCATACGGTGGCCGCCAAGGGCGCCCCCGAGGCGGTGGTCGACCTGTGCCACCTCGGCGAGGCCGAGCGCGCGCGCATCGCCGCCGTGGTGGACGACCTGGCGGCACGGGGCCTGCGCGTGCTCGGCGTGGCGCGCGGGTGCCACGAGGGGCAGGACTGGCCCGCCAGCGAGCACGACTTCGACTTCGAGTTCGTCGGGCTGCTCGGTCTGGCCGACCCGGTGCGTGCCGAGGTGCCAGCCGCGGTGGCGGAGTGCCGCGACGCCGGCATCCGAGTGCTGATGATCACCGGCGACTATCCCGCCACCGCGCGCGCCATCGCACGCCAGGCGGGCCTGGCCGAAGGCGAGGCCGATGTGCTGACCGGCGACGAGATCGGCACGCTGGGCGACCACGCGCTGCGCGAGCGCCTGGCGGCCGTCAGCATCTGCGCACGCATCGCGCCGGACCAGAAGCTGCGCATCGTGCAGGCGCTGAAGGCGCGCGGCGAGATCGTTGCGATGACCGGCGACGGCGTGAACGATGCGCCGGCCCTGCGCGCCGCGCACGTTGGCGTGGCGATGGGCGGGCGGGGCACCGACGTTGCGCGCGAGTCGTCGTCGCTCGTGCTGGTCGACGACAACTTCGCGTCCATCGTCCGTGCGGTGCGGCTCGGCCGCCGCATCTTCGACAACCTGCGCAAGGCGATGTCCTACACGCTCGCCGTGCACGTGCCGATCGCCGGCATGGCGCTGCTGCCGGTGCTGTTCGGCTGGCCGCCGATGCTGTTTCCGATGCACATCGCGCTGCTCGAGCTGATCATCGATCCGGCGTGTTCGCTGGCCTTCGAGAACGAGCCGGCCGAGCGGGACGTGATGCGCCGCCCGCCGCGCGATGCGTCCGCACCGCTATTCGGCGGCGCGACGCTGTGGCTCGCGCTGCTGCAAGGCACGGGCGTGCTGCTCGTCGTGCTGCTGGCCTACGCCTGGGCGATGCCGCGCCTGCCCGAGATGGAGGCCCGGGCCGTGGCCTTCGCGACGCTGGTGACGGGCAACCTCGCGCTGATCCTGTCGAACCGCAGCACCCACGGCTCGCTGTGGAGGACGCTGCGCACGCCCAACGCGATCCTCTGGTGGGTGATCGGCGGCGCCTTGGCCCTGATGATGGCCGCGCTCTATGTGCCCTGGGCGGTCCAGGTACTGCGCTTCGCGCCGCTGACGGCCGCCGAGCTCGCCACGGCCCTTGCGCTCGGCCTGGCCAGCGTGCTGTGGTTCGAGGCCATCAAGTGGGCGAGGCGGCGTCGATCCCACGCATGAACGATGGGTCGCGTGCCCGCGGTCTGGCAGCATGGCGCTTCCCCTGGGCACCCGCCCGCGACTCGAACCGGAGGACCGTGATGTTGATCTCGGCGCACGTCACCCACACCGCCGCGGACCATCGTGTGTCGCTGGCCACGGCCGGCAAGGCCAAGACGCTCTGCGTTCCCGCCCGGTCCGACGGGCCCGGCTCCTCCGTGAACGGCGGCGAGTTCCTCATGCTCGCGCTGGCCACCTGCTACTGCAACGATCTCCATCGCGAAGCGAAGCGCCTGAACATCCGGCTGGAGGCCGTCGAAGTCGAGGCGAGCGCCGAGTTCGAGGGCGTCGGCCTCGCCGCCACGAACATCCGCTACCGGGCCCGCGTCAGCGCCGATGCCGATGAACGAGAGATCGCCCGGCTGCTGCGCGAGACCGACGCCGTGGCCGAAGTGCACAACACGATCCGCTCGGGCGCGGCTGTCGCGCGCGAGCCGTGGTCGTCCACCGACGGGAGCGTTGCATGACACAGGCCCACATCCGGCAGTCCATCGAAGGCGTGGCGAAGTACTTCGGCGAGCATCCGGAGAAGGCACGATCCACCGATCGGGCCGCCACCGCCGTCATCGAGCAAGGCTTGCGCTGCAAGGTCAGCGGTCCACGCGGCGAGACGCTGGTCAGCGACATGCCCAAGGGCATCGGCGGCGAGGCCAGCGCGCCGACGCCCGGCTGGCACCTGCGCGCCGCGCTGGCCGCGTGCGATGCCACCGTCATCGCGATGCGCGCCGCGCAGCTGGGCATCGCGCTGAGCACGCTGGAAGTCACCGTCGACAGCGAGTCCGACGATCGCGGTATCCTGGGCCTCGGCGAGGGCGTGCCGCCCGGGCCGCTGAGCGTTCGCATCCGCGTGCGCATCGCGGCCGACGGCACCCCCGCCGAACAGCTGCGCGAGATCGTCGCCTGGGCCGAGCGGCATTCACCGGTCGGCGATGCGATCCGCCGCGCGGTGCCGTCGCATGTGGAGATCGACGTCGCCTAGCGCCGAGTGCCCCGCTCCTTCAGGGCCGGGCGCTGACCGGATACTCGCCCCCATGGGCTCATCGCTTCGCTATCTCGCCTTCGATTACTCCGACAGCTCCGACGGCATCTTCACGCTGGAGGCCGTGGCCTCGACGCGGGAGCAGGAGCATGCGGCCGTGATGGGGGAGGTGGAGCAGGTGAGGGCCTGGGCGCGTTCGGAGTTCGCCGGCCGCCAGGGGCCGGTGGAGGACGGTCATGCCTGGGACGACGAACTGCTGATCCAGCATGAAACAGGCGGGTGGATCACGGTGACGTTGACCATCAGCGCCTCCCAGGAATTCGTCGACCCGTTCCTGACCATGTTTGGAGAGAGCGAGGTGTGAGATCGGTCGGGCACTTGCAGGCAACGGTCTGCCTCGGAGTCAAGTCGGAGGTTCGAGTGTGTCGGTTGGCTGACCGCAATCGACCCACAGCGGCCAATCGAGGGTCAGGAAAGCGGGCGTGGACGAAGCCGCCATCCTTGGGAAGTCGCGCATGCCTGCGAAGCCCTGTCAACCCACGGGGCCCGCCTGCTTGGATTGAAGTGGCGCCGCAAGAACGCGTCTGCCGGGCGAGGCGGCGAGCGCCTCGCGCCAAGGTGCGCTACCGAACCGGTCCAGGCAGAACTGCATGAACGCTGCGACTCGGGCCGCCCTTTGTCGGCCTGGGGGAGTCAGCAACCACATTGGTACGGGCGCCGGGTCGTACTGATCGGCAAGGACAGGAATCAACCTGCCGTCGCGCAAACCGGGTGCGACATGGAGGTCCGAGAACTGTCCGATGCCGAGCCCCGAGACCGCCGCCTCGAAGACTCCCAGTGCGTCATTCAGGACAATACGACTGTTGACCTTGATATGCCTAACGCCGCTCGGCCCGGTGAAGGGCCACAGGTCCAGACCGGGAGCCTGATTGGAGAAGAGGCACTCGTGCTGCAGCAGGTCCTCGGGAGTGCGGGGTGTGCCATGGCGCTCTATGTACCGCGGCGAGGCATAGAGGCCACGATGCAAGTCGCAGATCTTGCGGGCGTGGAGGGCACTGTCTGCCAGTGAACCCAAACGGATCGCAACGTCGACGCTGTCGCCGACGATATCGACGCGTCGATCCGTCACGTTCAAGTGCAGTTGTACCTTGGGGAAACGCTCCATGAAATCCGGCAGAGCGTGCGCCAGTAGTCGAACGAACACGAAGTTGGGAATCGTCACCCGCAGCGGGCCGCGAGGGCTGCTTCGGCTCGAAGATATCTCTTCCTCGGCTTCGTCGATGTCGGCAAGCACGCGGCGCATCCGGAAGAGATAGGTCTCGCCTTCCGGGGTGAGCGTCAGGCGGCGCGTGGTGCGCGTTACCAGGTTCACGCCGAGCCGCTCCTCGACACGGCCAACCATCTTGGCGGTCGCGGATCCCGTCAAGCCGAATCGGCGCCCCGCCGCGGTGAAGTTCTGGACCTCCAGAACAGCAACGACAACCCGCATTTCGGCAACGTGCCCCATTGTGGAATTTCCTTCCAGACTGAAGATCCCGTGAGCCGGATTCTCCTCGGAAACGGCTTCAATCACACTGCCTCCGTCTCGATCCTCTAGGAGAAGCGCTGTGACACAGTCAATCACCCTTGGCTCCGGGCCGACGCCGAGTTCCACCTCGCGAGCCTTCGGTTCCATGCTTGGCAAGTTACTCGCAGCGGGGGTGCTGTTGGCCACTTGCGGTCTGGCGGCGTGGGCGATGCTCGATGGCAGTAGCGACGCCCTCCCAGCGCAACCGCCGGCCTCGGCACTCCCGGTAATGCCGCTCCTCTCCCACACCGGCGCCACCTCCGTGCCTGACGCGAGCGCCGTCTTCGCCGGGCGGGAGATCGAGATCGAAGAGCCCGCGCCGACGTTCTGACGGTAGCGACTCTGCGGCCTAAATCTGGTGAGCGGAACATGTCCAATCTGTTGCTGCTGGTGCTCTGCCTCGTGGCCGGTACGCTCTTGCGGCGTGCCGGTCGAGTTGGCGACAACGCCCACCAGGCGCTGAACGCGGTGATCATTCACCTCGCGCTGCCAGCCGTGACGCTGCGGACCCTGCACGCTTTCGAGTTCGATCGTGAGCACCTGATGCCGGTGCTGATGCCTTGGTTGCTGTTTGCCGTGGGTGCGCTGCTGTTCTGGGCGCTCGGCCGGGTACTGGGCCTGTCGCGCGCGCAGATTGGCGCGCTCACGCTCGTCGGCGGCTTCGGCAACACCTCATTCGTCGGCTTGCCGATGATCGAAACGCTGCACGGCCGCGACGGCCTCGGCCTGGGTTTGCTGATAGACCAGCTCGGCTCTTACCTCGCGCTGTCGACGTTGGGCGTGGCTGCGGCCGCTTGGTATGCCGCCGGACCGCGCGTTGGAGCGCGGGAGATGGTGCGCCGCGTGATCACATTCCCGCCGGTGATCGCCCTCGCTCTCGCACTGCTGCTGCGGCCGTTGCCGTTCCCGCAGCCGTTGGAGATGACGCTGTCGCGCATCGGCGACACACTCGCGCCCTTGGCACTGCTGTCGGTGGGAATGCAACTCCGACTGGACGCGATCCGAGAGCACTCCCTCGCACTGACCCTGGGGCTGGGCTACAAGCTGGTGCTGGCACCGGCCCTCGTGGTCGGTGTCTTGTGGTTGTTCGGTGCGGCGCCCGACATGACGAGCCGCGTTAGCGTGATCGAGGCAGCGATGCCGCCGATGATCGGCGCCGCCCTTGTCGCAGCGCAGGCCAATCTTGCGCCGCGGCTGGTGTCGATGATGGTCGGGCTGGGCATTCCGCTGGGCTTGGTCACCGCGACCGGCTGGCTCTGGCTGTTCAGTTCAGTCTCTAGCTAGGGAGTGATTCGTACCCGGAACGGTGCACGATGCATGCGTCGGCCAACGCCCCCTCGAGTGTCGGATGTGAAGAGGCAGCCGCGTCCGACGATTGCGCATCTGGGGCAGCGACCATGAGCAGGCAACTTGACTTCTTCCTTTTCCTCGGCAGCACATATACATATCTTGCCGTCAACCGTGCCGAGGCACTCGCGACCCGCGCGAACATCGTCTTGCGTTGGCGCCCATTCAGCGTTCGCAGCATCATGATCGAGCAGAACAATCGGCCGTTCGTTGGAAAGCCGATCAAGCTCGCATACATGTGGCGTGACTTGGAGCGCCGTGCAAGGCGGCACGGCGTACCGTTCAGTTCTGCGCCGATCTATCCAATCGACGACGACGAGTTGGCCAACCGCGCTGCAACCTTGGCAGCGCTGGAAGGCTGGTGCGCCGAGTTTGCCAAAGCCGCCTATTCAAAGTGGTTTGCGGAAAACAAGGATCCCGGCAAGGTCGAGTACCTAACCGAAGTTCTGGAGTCACTGGGCAGAGATGCTGGAGAAGTCATCCAGCGAGCTAACAGTACGGGTATCCGCGATCAGTACGCCAGAGAGACAGAAGCAGCACGCTCGTTGGGTATCTTCGGCTCACCAACGTTCGTGCATGGTTCTGAAGTCTTCTGGGGCGACGACCGTCTCGAAGACGCAATCGACTGGTGTACCGCGCATTGAGCTGGTCCCTAGTCTAACCAGTTGCCTTCGGGCAGGTCCGCGGACTGGAGCACCGGACCTCGGCGCCGCCTCGTTCGACCACGGCGAGGCTCTGGATGGCCCGTGTGTCCGGTCTTGAGTGCCCGCTTTGCCGTCCTCATGGGAATGACCGCTTGTGGCCGCAAGCGGTTGAATCCAACCGACGTGCCAGCGCCCGAAGCCGCTGCGGTGCAGCAGCGGCCGGCATTCTCTGGGCACCGCAGCAGCTCGAACTCACGCCTGCCCGGCGCCATGACTCTCGGCGCTGCTCGAACCCGACGATGGCCGCTCAAGCCGTCGAAGGGTTCCCCCCGTAGACTGTGGACTCCCAGCATCCTCGGGGGGCGTATGAAGAGTTTTGGCCAGCGCGCTCAGGGACTGCGCCTCGAGCGGATGCGTGCCAACCCGATGTGGACCGGCGAGTCCTTCCGCAACCTGCACCCGGTACGACCCGGGCTGCGCGATGCGAGCGTGCCGAGGCCGACGCTGAGCGAGTTTCTCTGTGGCGGCCATCGGCGCACGCCCGCCGGACCGCTGCCGGCGCTGGACCCGCGCGAGGCCTGGCAGCGTGCGCCCGGCAGCGGGCTGCGTGCGACTTGGCTCGGCCACTCGACGGTCTTGCTGGAGGTCGATGGCGTCCGCCTGCTGACCGATCCGGTCTGGGGCGCCCGCGCCTCGCCGTCGCAGCTGGTCGGACCGAAGCGCTTCCAGCCAGTGCCGGTGCCGCTGCGGGCGCTGCCGCGCGTGGACGCGGTGCTGCTGTCGCACGATCACTACGATCACCTGTGCCACCCGACCGTGCGTGCACTGGCCAAGACCGGCGTGCCCTTCGTCACGTCGCTCGGCGTCGGCGCGCATCTCGAGGCTTTCGGCGTGCCGCCCGAGCGCATCACCGAGCTGGAATGGTGGCAGTCCCACCGACTGCCTAGCACCGACGTCGAGATCACGGCCGCGCCGTCTCAGCACTTCTCGGGGCGCGGTCTGAAGGACCGGAACGCGACGCTGTGGTCATCGCTGGTCGTACGGTCTCCAAGGCACCGCGTGTTCTTCAGCGGCGACACAGGGCTCACCGACCAGTACGCCGAGATTGGCGCCCGGCTCGGTCCCTTCGACCTTGTACTGCTGGAAGTCGGCGCATTCCACCCGAGCTGGGGCGACATCCACCTCGGCCCGGTGAACGCGCTCGAGGCACTGGGGCTGCTCGGCGGCGGTGCGTTCCTGCCGGTGCACTGGGGAACCTTCAGCCTCGCGCTGCACGATTGGGACGAGCCGGCCGAGACACTGATCCACTTGGCGCCGAGGCAGGGCGTCCACCTGCTGATGCCCAAACTCGGTGAGGCGGTGGAGCCGGCGCATGTCGACAGCGTGACGCCGTGGTGGCGCGACCTGGGCAGGGAAGGGGCTCACCCGACCGAGGCGCTGAGCTGGCCGAAGGCACTGCCGTTCCCCTTGGACTGATCGGGCGGCGCGTCACCGCACCTGCCCGGTCAAGACGGGAGCGGAACTTCGCGAACCCGGCTCCGAGCGGCGGCCATCGACCCAACTGCCGCTGTCATGCCCCTGACAAACCGCAGCTCTAGTGTCGCAGCCACCGGCAGCAGGTCGGGGCATTCCAATGATCGAGGAGCGACGATGCACACGATGAATCGATGGGGCGCAGCGCTGTTGTGCGCAGCCTTCGTGGCGGCCGGGGCGGAAGACGCGGCGGCTGCCGGCAACGGCGTCCGCGCAGAAGCGCGGCCGCTGGTGATCGGCCACCGAGGCGTGAGCGGACTGGTGCCCGAGCACACGCTCGAGGGCTACGCGCTGGCGATCGAGCTTGGCGCCGACTACATCGAGCCGGATCTCGTGGCCACCAAGGATGGCCACCTGATCGCGCGGCACGAGCCGAACATGATCAACACCACCAACGTGAAGGACCTGCCGCAGTTTGCTGGCCGCCGGCGCACGGCCGTGGTGGACGGCGTGGCGGAGGAAGGCTTCTTCGCAAGCGACTTCACGCTCGCCGAGATCAAGACGCTGCGCGCGGTGCAGGCCTTCGGCGAGCGCGACCAGGGCTTCAACGGCAGGTTCGGGATCCCGACGCTCGACGAGATCATCGAGCTGGCCAAGCGCAAGTCGCTCGAGGAGGGCCGCGTCATCGGCATCTATCCCGAGACCAAGCATCCGACGTACCACCAATCGCTCGGCCTGGCGCTCGAGGACCGGCTGCTCGCCGTGCTCTCGCGCCACGGCTGGAACCATCGCGGCGCGCCGGTGTTCATCCAGAGCTTCGAGCAGGCCAACCTCAAGTACCTGCGCAGCCGCACCGGCGTGCGCCTGATCCAGCTGATCGACGCCGACGACGTTGCGCCGGACGGCAGGATCACCTACGCACCGCCTTTCGACCGCCCGTACGACTGGGCCGTGGCCGGCCGCGCCGGCAGCTTCGGCGATCTGCTGACGCCGGCGGGCCTGGCGGAGGTGCGCACCTACGCCGACGGCATCGGACCGTGGAAGCCCTATCTGCAGAGCGCCGCGTGCATCCGCGTCGCCGCGAGCCGATGCCAGGACGCCAACGGAGACGGACTCGTCAACGATGCCGACCGCAAGCTGCTGCCGCCCACCGGCGTGGTCGCCAACGCGCACGCGGCCGGCCTGCTCGTGCACCCCTTCACCTTCCGCGACGAGCAGCGGCGTCTGGCCAGCGACTTCAGCGGCAACCCGATCAACGAGTACCTGCGCTTCTACGAACTGGGCGTCGATGGGCTGTTCAGCGATTTCGCCGCGACGGCGGTGGCGGCACGCGCGATGTTCGTGCTGAAGAACGACCCCGACGCGGCGCGTTGCCTCGTGCAGGGCCGCTGGGCGCCGAACTGCCGCAGCCTGCGCTGGCTCACCGCCAACTGACGGCGACGGGCCGATGTCCACGACGCCGGCTGGCGTCGGGACCTCGGGATAAGCTCGTAGCCATGAAATCCACGGGCTTGCCGCTGGTGCTCGCAAGCGGGATCGTGCTGTCCGGCTGCGCGATGCCGCTCGACCCCGGCGCGCCCACCGCGACGGCGCTGGCCTGTGCGTTGCCGAGCAACTGCGTCACCACGCTCGATGGCGGTGCCGAACCGCTGCGCTTCTCGGGCGATACGACCGATGCGATGGCGCGGCTGCGGCGCACGCTGGCCGGCTATGCGAACGCCCGCGTCGTGCGCAGCGACGCCATGGCCATCGACGCGATCTTCACCACGCCGGCCGGCTTCGAGGACGAGGTCGCATTTCGCATCGATGCATCCCGCCAGCGCATCGACTACCGCTCGCGCTCGCGGGTCGGGCTGTTCGACTTCGGCAAGAACCGCTCGCGGATGCGCGAGTTCGCCGAGCGCTTTGCCGGCGGCGGTTGAGCAGTCACCGCGGCGCTTCCAGTTGTCGCGGCCGTGGTGCGGCCGCTGCTCAGCGGACGGCCAGCCAGATCTCGTTGCGACGCATGAACCAGGGCGTCATCGGGCCGTTGTACCGCGCCCAGAGCGGTTCACCCTCGGTGCTCACGTTCGCTTGGGCCAGAGCCGCGCGCAGCGCAGCAAGGTGCTCTTCGAAGCGCGCCTGCGACCAGGTGCCCGAGTAGCGGAGCACGGCCCAGGTGCTGGCCGGCTCTTCGCGCAGCTGCACGCGCGGATCCACGGGCTCGGGGGCGGTGGCCAGTGTCACGTCTGACGGCAACACGAATTGCACACGGATGCCGCCAGACGCGATGCGCTGCGTGACGGGGGCGGTCATGGCCATCTTCACCGGCGCGGCGGTCTGTGTCACCGGTGCCGTCATCGCCATCTTCCGTTCCCCCTTGTTCTTGCCGAAGATGTAGCCCGCCAGGATCGGAAAGGCCTGGCTGCCTGCGTCGTTCGCATCGGCCTGCACCACCACCTCGGCGACCACGTAGGGCGCGTAGCGCCTCAGCTCGATCCGGTCGTCGACGGCACGCAGGAGCTCGTAGCGAGGCTCTTCGATGGCGTGGGCGCGGTGGGGCATCAACAGCAGCGCCAAGAGGAGCAGCGCTCCGATCCAGCCCCAGCGTGTGCGACGCGAACGCGACTCCAGGCTCGGCGGCGGCGTCATGGGTGTGCGGCAACGTCCGGGTCCGCGGCCGGTGCAGCGGGCGCGCAGCCTTGCTCGGAGGACGGCGGCAGGCCGGGGGGGACCATCTTCTCGCCATCCCACCGCTGGCCGCACCAGCAATGCCCCTCGGCGTCGATGATGCATGTGCCGCTACCGCAGCAACGCGGGTCTTGATTCATGGTCGACTCCATTCGAACGTGGATGGGGTGGCGGGGATTCTGCCGAGCGGCCATTACCGTGGCGCGGGGCGTGGGAACCGGGTCCCGGCCCAGCAGATCGAGCGGTGCCCGGAGCAGACCGGCGAAGACCTCGTTCGCAGCCTGATGTTGGTTGCCGCCGTCACACGGTCGGAGCGCAGGTGAGCCGGACTGTGCGCATGAAAACGCTCCAAGCCCTTGCCGCCATCACCGCGAGCGTCGCGGTACTGGCCAGCGCTCCGCTGCAGGCCGCCGATACGCCCGAGGCGCGAGCAGAAGCTGGCGCAGCTGCGCAGCTCCCCCTGCGAGGCGCTCGATGACCTGGCGAAGGCGATCGAGCGCTTCAAGGCCAACGGGAATCGCTACCTTCCCTGAGGTGTTCCACGCGGCCTCGACGCAGGCGTGTCGGGTCGGCCTCGGCCCGCTCTGGGACGATGGAGGTTGGGCTCGATCGCGTGGCGCTCGACGAGTTGCCGCCGTGGGCGCGCCTCTGGCGCAGGGCGCCGCCGGCGCGCCATCACCGCGAGCCGCGCTCCTGCCGCGCCTGGGCCAGCAGCGCGTCCAGCGCGGCCTCGCTCAACCCCTTCAAGGCCCCGAAGTTCGCCTTCGACAGCGGGCTCTGCTCGAAGCTGCGCAGCAGCAATGCGCGCTGCCGGCGAGCCTCGGCCTCGGCAGCCTGCTCGGGAGTCAGCGGCGGGGTCGATGCCCTCGAGGCCTCTGGCTCATGTGCCTGGGGCAGATCGCGATCTGGCAGGCGCTCGTGCCGGCGCCGCGGCGCCTCCGAGCGGCTGGTGCCGGGCCGGCCGGGGCCCCGCGGTGCGCCTGCCTGGGGCGGGCGCGCGCGCCGTTGCCCCGGCTCGGGGCGGGGGGGTCGCGGAGCCCGGTCCGGCCGACTTGAAGTGGCAGGCTGCTCCGGGCGCGCATCCTGCCTCGCTGCCTGGCGTGAAGCTCGGGCCGCTTCGCGCGCTGCCTGCTTCTTGGCTTCGACGATGGCACGGCGCCGCTCGAGTTCGGCGCCGGCAGCATCGCGGTGTTCGGCGGCGATCTCGCCGGCCGGCTGACCGTCGAGGTCGGTGCGTGTCGCGCCCTCGGCCACCAGAGCGCGCAGGTAGGCGGTTGCGGTGGTGTGGCGCTGCAGGAAGAGCGAGAGTGCCTTCTTGGAGAAGACGCCCGGCGCGCGTTCATGGATGTCGGCCTGGATGCGAAGCTTGATCGGCTTGATCACGCCCGCACCGAACAGCGCCGGGAATCGCTCGGCGAGCAGCCGCACGGTGTCGGCCACGCTGGGTCCGGGCTGCGCTGCCGGTGTGCCAGCGGCCGCGGGGGCAGCGGGTACCGCCTCGGTCGGCGTGCCCGGCGTCGCATCGGGCGTCGGGATCGGAGCGGTCTCGGGAGTCTTGGGGATGTCAGCCATCGGAGCAGATCAAGAGGTTCCCCGGCGCTGCGTGGCCGGGCGCCGTATTCTCAGCCCGCGCGAGGTGCGCGTGTTGCATGAGCGCAGCGCCCGGTTCGCGGCCACCCACGGCGGTAGGACTCGATCGTCGAGCGCACGAGCTCTCCTCAGAACAGCTTGCCGACATTGAAGAGCGTCAGCACGCCGAGGATCGCGAAGATCACCGCCGCGATGCCATGCACCCACTGCATCGACACCTTCTGCGCGATCCTGTCGCCCAGGAACACGGCGGGAACGTTGGCCAGCATCATGCCGAAGGTGGTGCCCATGACGACCTGCACCACCTCGGGGTAGCGCGCGGCCAGCGCCACCGTGGCGATCTGGGTCTTGTCGCCCATCTCGGCGAGGAAGAAGGCGACCACGGTCGTGCCGAAGACGCCGAAGCGGCGTTGGCCGCCCGCGCTCTCTTCGTCGATCTTGTCGGGAATCAGCATCCAGCCGGCCATCGCCAGGAAGGACACGCCGATCACCCAGCGCAGCACGTCGGGGCCGAGCGCGTGGGCCACCCATCCGCCGACCGCCCCGGCGGCCGCGTGATTGACGACGGTCGCGACAAAGATACCCGCCACGATGGGCCAGGGCCTGCGGAATGCGGCGGCCAGCACGATGGCCAGCAGCTGGGTCTTGTCGCCCATCTCGCCGAGCGCCACGACACCGGTCGATACGAGGAATGCTTCCACGGGAGTCTCTCCAAGGGCCGGCGAACAAACCAGAGACCGCACGGCATCCCCGGCCCAGTCCGGAGGCGCGCGGTCAAAGGTCTTGCCAGGCCCAGAAGCTGCCCGCGCCATGGCCGGAAGGCCAAGTGTGTTGACGCGGGCCCCTGCAGGGTGCAGGGCGGCTACTCCCCAATGACGAACGGACGGGATTCTAAGCTCGGTTCGTGAGCCTCCCGTGCCGCGTGCGTCACGGCGTCGCCGGGCTCAGCCGCCAGCTCACCCGCGTGCTGCCCGGCTCGAACGGCAGCGGCAGCAGGCTGCTCCAGGGCGCGAAGCCGTTGCTCTCGGTGTCGAGCTGGAAGGGCGCGTCGAGCGCATCGACGGCGATGACCCGCGAGCTGCCGGTGGGCAGCGGCATGTCCTTGAAGTGCAGCTCACCCGGCGTCAGCACCGCGTCGCCGCTCGCGCCCGGGCCGCCCTGCACGTTGCCGTGCGTCATCGCGCTGCCGGCGAAGGCGTAGGTGCAGCTGCGGGCATCGACGCTCAGCACCAGCAACGCGGGCGGCACCTGCTCGCCGAGTCCGGATGGCGCGCCGCTGGCCGCGTAGGTCTGCGTGTAGGGCTCGGCCGGGTCGTCGACCTGCAGCGTGCCGTGCACGTTGACCAGGCCGTTCGCGCTCTGGCCGAAGCTGCTGAACACCACCACCGGCAGGCCCGCCGCGCTGATGCGCTGCAGCCGCCCGGTCGCCTCCAGCTTGCCGGTGCCTTCGTAGCGCGCGTTGTCCGCCGCCGCACGCACGGTGAAGGCGGCCACGCGCACGTCGTAGTCGAACGCATCCATCTGCTGCACCCAGGCGCAGCCGTCTTCGCCTTCGATCGTGATGTTGCTGACCAGCAAGGTGCTCGCCGGGCTGCCGGGTCTGGCGCTGAGCAGCGTCTCGACCGACAGCGCCACGGTGCGCGGCGACGGCACGCTGGCCGGCGCGGTGTAGAGATACTCGGCGCGCTGCGGATCCGGCCACACCGCGGTGCCGACGGTGGCGTTGCCGCCGGCCATGCCGTTCACGCGCGGCCCGTTGGTCTTCACCAGCGGATCAGGCTGGCAGTCCTTCACCAGCTGCGGGTCGCTGCCCTCGGCACCGGCGTCGAAGCCGACCACCTCGCAGCGCAGCACCTTCAGCGCGAGCGGCTGGCCGACCTTCACCGTCGCAGCACTCGGCGAGAGCGAGAGCCTCGCGAAGCGCGACCAGTCGCCCAGGCGGCGCGTGGACAGCGTCAGCATGCGCGAGGTCGTGTCGAGGGCGGGCGCGCTGGGCACGATCCAGCGCCGCTGTGCATCCTGATAGGCGACGCGCAGTTCGGTGGCATCGGTGCCTTGCAGATCGGCCTCCTCATAGCGCAGCCGCAGCGTGAGCGGCAGCGCGGGCGTCAACGTGGCCGGCCCGATGCGCCAGGCGCGGCCCGGCGCGCCGTGGTTCTGGTGGCTGATCTCCTGCAGCGAGAGCGTCTCGTCGCGTTCGAACGCGCCGGGCGGCACCTCGACGCTGACGCTGCCGTCGGCGCTGTGCAGCGTGCCGCCGGCGCTGCCGATCACGGCACTCGTGGCCTCGGCGATGGGTTGCCCGATGGCGCTGGCTTCGGGAACGGCAGCGTCGCTGCTGCCACCACCACCGCCACAGGCGGTGATCACGACGGCGGCGGCCAGCGCGGCCAGGGCGGTGTGCAAGGTCATGGGCTCCCTCGGGGCTGTGAGTCTGGAAGACCGACAGCTTCTCGCGGGGGCGGGGAAGGGCGCATCGCCCGGGTGGCGCATGCAGGAGCCACGCACCGGGTGGCCCGCGCGCCCGGCTCAGGCCCAGGGGCGCAGTTCCTCCGGCCGCTGGCGCACGTAGGCCAGCACCTGGCGGCGCTTCTCGGGGCCGCGCTTGCCGTCGTCGTCGGCCTCGTCGCCGAAGAAGCCCGGCGCCACGTCCTCGATGCGTTCGTAGATGCCGCGCCAGAGCTTCTTCAGCGCGTGCACCGACAGGCCCATGCGGCTGCCCAGCGCGTCGTCGCTGTCGTCGAACAGCGCGAGCCAGAGCAGGCGCCGCTGCGAGGGCGACAGGCGAAAGCGCGGCGGGTAGTGGTCGAAGGCCTGCCGCACCGAGGTGCCGGGCAGCATGGCCAGCGCGGCGCGGCGCGTGATGCCGAAGTGCACCGGGCGCAAGGCATCGGGCAGCGTGCTCCACGGGCCGCTGCCGGCGTAGGCGCACACCGGGAAGCCGGCCGCGGTGAACATCGGCTGGTCGAGCACGGAGCCCTCCATGTGCATCGCCGCCAGCTGCCATCCGCCGACCGCGAAGCGGAAGGCGTCGTTGGCCACGGCGAGCACGGCCAGCGCGAGCGGATCGGCGAGGTCCGAGGGCCGCTGCGTGTAGTGCAGGTTCAGCAGGTGCAGCGCACCTTGTGCATTGGCTTCGCCAAGTGCGCGCGCGGTGGGTAGGGGTTGGCCGCCCAGCCACGCGCGGTACAGCCGCGCCACCATCGGCCCCGGCGGGCAGGGCGGATCGCCGAGCAGGCCGAGCGCGCCGGCTTCGGCCGGGGGCAGCACCACGCTGCAGCCCCAGCCGAGCACGCGCTCGTGCGCCGGCAGCGAGAGGTCTTCCATCACCGTGGTGGTGATGGCCGGCTCGTCGAGCAGGCGCTGCCACAGCGCGTGCAGCGCCGGCTTCTCGTCGTCCAGGCCGAGAAAGGGCGGCAGCAGCGCCAGGCACTGCGGCAGATCCGCCTCGCGCGTGGGGCGCCAGCGCAGGCGCGGGACCGGCCGCTCGCGGCTCATCCGGCCGGCTGCCAGGGGCGCAGTTCCTCGAGCCGCTGGCGCACATACGCCAGCACCTGCCGGCGCTTCTCGGGGCCGCGCTTGCCCTCGTCGTCGCCGGCGTCGTCGCCGAAGAAACCGGGCTCGACGAGATCCACGCGTTCGTAGATGCCGCGCCAGAGCTTCTTCAGCCCGTGCACCGAGACACCGAGCTCGGGCATCAGCGCCGTGTCGGCATCGTCGAACAGCGCGAGCCAGAGCAGGCGCCGCTGCTGCGCCGAGAAACGGAAGCGCGGCGGCTCGCTCTCGAAGCAGTTGCGCAGCGTGGTGCCGGGCAGTCGCTGCCGTGCTTCGTCGCGCGTGAGGCCCATGAAAACCGGGCGCTCGGTCTCGGGTCGCGCCGACAGCTCGGGCTCGTCGGCGAAGCGGCGCGGCGCGAAGCCGCTCTCGCGATGCACTTCCATGAAGGCCGCGCTGTTCTCGAGGTAGATTGCCTGCCAGTGAAAGCCGGTGTGGTGCATGCGGAAGGATTCCTGCGCGCAGGCCACGATCTTGTGCACCTGCGGATCGGCCAGGTCGATGCGCGGCAGCGTGAAGTGCAGCACCAGGCCGATCACCTCGCCGGCGGCATTGCAGCAGCCGAGCTCGCGGTCGTCCATCAGCTGCAGCCGCCCGGCGCGCAGCTCGCCGTAGACGCGCCGTGCGAGATAGGCCGCCGGTTCGCCATCGAGCTGCAGCGCGCGCGCCTGCGCCGGCGAGAGCAGCACCGACACGCCCCAGCCGAGGATGCGCTGCCCCGCGGGCCGCGCCAGGTCTTCCATCACGCCGCTCTGCAGTGCGGGTTGCTGCGCCAGCAGCGCCGGCCACTGCGCGGCGATCGCGGCACGCTCGGCGGCATCGGTGCTGACCTGCGCCGGCAGCAGCGCCAGCGCCTCGGGCAGATCGGGCATCCGCATCGGCCGATGCACCATGCGCAGCGCGTGGGGGGGCGACGGGGGGCGGCTCATGGCCGGCAGATGATACGAAGGGCGCCGGCCCGCTGTCCCGTCGAAACTTCCGTCCACTCAGGTGGGCCGCTGGGCACGCAGCACGCTGGCGCCGCCGGGCAGGGGCTGGCACTCGGCATCCTGCAGGCCGCAGGCGCGGCAATCGGCACGCAGTTCGCCCTCGGTCAGTGCTCCGCGGTTCTGGCCGGTCATGCGGCCGGCCAGGCCGAAGACGAGGGCGGGCGCATGCGCCCGCCGCGCGTCGTCGGCGAGGTGATCGAGCACCAGCAGGCAGCCGCCCGGGGCCAGCGCCGCCGCGCCCTGGGCCAGGCGCGCCCGGCGCTGCGCTGCCTCGCCCGGCTCGAGCAGCAGGCTGAGCACGGCGGTGGCGTGCGGCGGCACTGCCGGCAGTGGCGCGTGGGCGCTGCCCTCGCCGGCGCGCTCGGCCGGCTGCACGCGCACGCGCGCCGCCAGCCCGCAGGCCTGCACGTGCGCCAGGGCCGACGGCACCTGCGCCGCGGGCTGCACGCTGCTGATCAAGACGTCGCGGCCGGCATGGGCGGCCCAGGCACAGGCCAGGCGCGCGCCTTCGCCGTGCAGGTCGAGCACGGGGCCGGGATGGCCGTGCCGCGCGAGCAGCCCGCCGTACAGGACCGCCAGACGCTGCCGCATCAGCAGTCGCGCGGTCGCCCAGGCGGCGGTGACGGGCGGCGCCGCCTCGCCGGGCGGGGCGCGCAGCGCGTCGTCCAGCGCCGCGTCGAGCGGGCCGCTCCACGGCGAGCGCGCGGCCAGCAGCAGGTCGCCCAGGTAGGCCGGGCTGCGCGGGTCGAGGAAGTGCGCGCCTTCGCGTGTGCTGACGTACACCGCCTGCGCATCGTCGCCCTCGCGCTGCAGCCAGCCGAGCGCGAGCAGGGCGTCGAGCAGGTCGCGCGCCGCGTCGGGCGTCAGCCCGAGCGAGCCCGCCAGCCTCGCGGCGGTGCGCGGCCCCCTGCCCAGTTCAGCGAAGACGCCCAGCTGCTGTCCGGCGGCGAGCGCACGCGAGGACCACAGGTCCAGTGAATCCTTGAGCAGCGGATCGGGCGAGACACCCCAGCCCGCCGCCGTCGCCCGCGCGCTCACCGGCCTGGCGGAAGCTGGCGCTGCGTCAGCCACCAGGCCGCCGCCTGCCCGCGCGAGCGCAGGTTCAGCTTGTCGAGGATGTTGGCCACGTGGCGCTTCACGGTGTGCGGGCTGAGCGCCAACGTGCGGGCGATCATCTTGTTGCTGTCGCCGGCGGCGATGCGCTCCAGCACCTCGCGCTCGCGGCCGCTCAGCGAGACGAGCGATGGCGCGGCGGCAGGCACCGGCGCCTCGCCCGTGCGGCGGGCGCGGTCGAGCGCCGCCAGCAGCAGTTGCTGGACGGCCTGGCTGATCTGCTCCACCACCTCGGCATCGACGACGTGGGGGTGGAAGGCGGCGCGCGGCAGCGCCAGGGGCGGCAAGGGGGTCGGCATGGCGATGAATCCGTGCGGTGGGTTCTTCGGGCGGCCGATCGACACGGCCGCGGTGTGTGGGGCCGGACTGTAGGCAGGCGCCCGGCGGCGCGGAATGCTCAAAAAGAGACGGCTCTTTTTGAGACCCCGCGCATCGCTGCCAGGGGCTCAGGCCGCCCAGGGCGGGGTGAAGGCCGGTCCGTCGCCGATCACCGCCTGCCCGCCCACAGGCAGCACGGCCAGCGCGCGAAACGGCCGCGAGGCCGTGTTCGACAGGGCCAGTGTCTGGCCGGCTGCGACGACCAGCGCGCTGCCGGCGGACAGCTCGTGACGCTGGCCGTCGATCTCGACGACGGCGCTGCCCTCGAGGGCGACGAAGGTCTCCTCGCGCGTCAGGCGATGGCGCGAGCCCGCCACCCCGGGTTCGACCCTGACCTCCCAGACGGCGTTCTCGCGGGCACCGCGGCGCGGGGAGGACAAGGTGGTGAAGGCGATGCCGGGCAGGCTGAAGGTCGGGGCGTCGCTGCGGAACAGCAGGGTCATGGCTGTACTCCTGTATAATTAACTACAGTTTATTAACCATGGCTAATGATGTCAAGCGCTGAACCACTGGACTTCGGTGTTCTGTTGAACGTGGCCTTCGGGTCGTTCAAGGAGGCCCTGGACGCCGACCTTGCCTCGGCCGGGTTCGACGACATCGGCACATCGTTCGGCTACGTCCTGCGCCTGCTGGCCGTGGCGCCCTGCAACCTGAGTGAACTGGCGGCGCAGCTCGGGATGAGCGCGCCCGGCGCGCTGAAGGTCGTCGACGACATGGTCGCCAAGGGCTATGTGTCGCGGACCGTCGATGCGGACGACCGGCGCGTCAAGCGGCTCGAACTCACCGAACGGGGGCGTGCGGCGCTGGGCCGCGCGCGGGCCTTCCACGAGAAGTACGAGCAGGCGCTGGTCCAGCGGCTCGGGGCGCGCCAGGTGGCTGCCGCGCGGAAGCTGCTCGAGGCCATGGCGGACGCCCATGGCGAGCGGACCGGCCGACTGCCACGCCCTGCCTAAACCGACTCAGCGCCTGGCCTTGCCCGCCGATGAGCGGCGCCGCCAGTACTGGAATTCGTCTTCGTTGAACTCAATGTCCAGTTCCTGGATGCGTTCCTGCAGCCGCGCCTGCACCTGACTGACGGCCTGGTTGTAGACGAGCGGGCCGATTTCCTCGAGGAAGAAGCTCAGCAGGGCGCTGGCGCCGATGTTGCCGATGCGCTGGTCGAGTTCTTCGCTGAAGTAGCGCTCGATGGAGGCCACGGCCTGGTTCCGCGCCTCCCGGTTCAGCTCAATGGTCATGTGCGACTCCCAAGCAGGAGCGCCGATTGTCCTTCGCCGTGGAAGGCGCCGCGCGTGGCACCGCCTAGCCGGGCCGATGGAGCGCGCAGAGCTTGTTGCCGTCCGGATCGCGCACGTAGGCCAGGTACAAGGCGCCCATCTTCCCTTCGCGCAGGCCGGGAGGTTCCTCGATCGAGGTGCCGCCGTGGGCGACGGCGGTGTCGTGGAACTGCTTCACCTGCTCGGGCGAGGCGCACTTGAATCCGATGGTGCCGCCGTTGGCGGCGGTGGCGGGTTCGCCGTTGATGGGCTCGCTGATGCAGAACGAGCAGCCGTCGTGCCGGTAGAACAGGCGCGTCTGCCCCGTGGCGTTCTGGTTGCGATGCGGCGCCCCGGCGCCGAGAACGGCCAGCACCGCGTCATAGAAGCGCTGGGCGCGCTCCAGGTCGTTGGTTCCGACCATCACATGACTGAACATTCAGGTGTCTCCGGTTGCGTGAAGGAAGCAATGCGCTCAACTGGGCGCTGCGGGTTCGCTCGGCGTGAGCGACGAGTGGTGCGTGAGGATCTTCCACGCTCCATCCACCGGCGAAAGGACGATCGTGAACCTCGCCGGCAGCGCGCGGCATTGTCCTGTCATGACGGCGCGAAGAAGGTACGCACCCGATGCGATGGCGACGGAGCCCAGTGGCTGGAGCCTGAATGCCTGCAATTCGGCACTCGCCTGCATGCCGGGCTCGAATGCGCGCGTGAAGTAGTCGCGCAGGCCTTGCGGTGAAGTGATCAGGCTCGGGGAGAAGGTGCCCCACAGGACCGCATCGTCGGCGTAGAGGCCGCAGATGCGGTCCAGGTCCCGGGCATTGAATGCGTCCACCCAGCGGGAGAGCACTTCGCGGGGATCCGCGTTCGGCGTTTCGGTCACGGCGTGCGGGTGGCTGCTGCGGAGGGGAACGTGGTCGCGGGGGCGGGTCGCTAGACTGGCTCGATGCCGCGCCGTGAAGCACGCCACCACCACCAAGTCTATGTCGTCGAACTGTCCGACCGGGTTTGGAACGAGCCCAGCTTTCGCAAGGCCAACCCGGACTACCGGCTCGGCAAGCCCTTCGTCTATGTCGGCATGACGGGGCTGGACCCCGATCTGCGCTTCGACAGGCACAAGGCCGGCATCCAGGCCAATCGCTTCGTCCGCGACTATGGCCTGCGCCTGCTGCCGCAGCTCTACGAGGTCTACAACCCGATGCCCTACGAAGCCGCGCGCGAGATGGAAGTGGAGCTGGCCATCGGCCTGCGCGAGGCGGGCTACGGCGTGTGGCAGGCCTGAGCGGGGCGTCGAATCAGGCGGTGGTTGTGCCTCGGTCGAGCGTCTTCTAGGATGGATGGCGGCACGGCAGGCTCCGTGCCGTTCGCACGGTCTGGCCCGATGCACATCACCAGGAGATGCCCATGTCGGAATCCGCATCGCCCGCGGCGCCTTGAAGGCGCAGACGCGATGAACGAGAGCGCTCGCAAGGCCCGGCTCTTCCTCGGCTTCGCCGTCGTGCTTCTGCTCTTCCTGTCGGAGACGGTGGTGGCTCACCAGCGCCTGCCGAGTCCGGCATCGCCCTATGTGTGGGCGCTGCTCGGCGGCGGCGCGCTCGTGTGCCTGGGCCTGGCCGCCCGGTTCCATTCACGATCGAAGTCCGAGTGACCGCCATGGCCGAGACCCCGCCCGCCGTCCGCAGCATCCGGCCCGATCGCGAGGTCCAGTCGCTGCAGCGCCTGCCGTACTTCGTCGGCATCTCCGGCCAGACGGTGAACGCCAGCGGGCTGTCCATGCACCTGGTGGTGATCCCTCCGGGGGCGCGGTCGGAACCGCATGTGCACCTCGGCTACGAGACAGGCATCTACGTGCTCGAGGGCGAGGTGCTCACGCGCTGGGGCGCGGCGCTGGAACACGAGGTGGTCAGCCGCGCCGGCGAGTTCCTCTTCATCCCGCCGGGGGTTCCGCACGAGGCGATCAACCTCAGCGCCACGCAGCCGGCCCGCGCGGTGGTGGCGCGCAATGACCCGGCCGAGCAGGACAAGGTGCAGCCCTTCGCGAGGCCGATCGCATGAACCGCCCCGTCGATTCCGAAGCCCGCAAGCGGCGTGACGCTGCCATCCGCTCGCAGGACGAAGCGATCGCCGAGCACCTCGCGCAGGCCCAGCGATCCGGCGAGTTGCGCAGCGCGCCGAGCTTCGGCAAGCCGCTGGCCGAGGCCGAGGGCTGGTCGGAGACGCCCACCGAATTCCGCCTGCCGTTCAAGATCCTCAAGAACGCCGGCGTGCCGCCGCCCGAGATCGAGATGTTCCACCAGCGCGCCGCGCTGCGCGAACGGCTGGCCGCCGCGGCATCGGAAGACGAGCGGCGGGCGATTGCCGCCCGGCTCAGCGAGGTCGAGCAGGCCATCGCGCTGCGCCTGGAGGGCATGCGCGCCAGCGGCCGGCTGTAGCGGCCGCCGCCGGCGGCTGCGTGACACCCGCGCGCACCGAACCGTCACAACGGCGCCATCTGCCGTTCCTAGCCTGCGGCTCCTGCCTTCACTTCCGGAGCCCTGCCATGTCCGACTCCCCAGCACTCGACCGCCGCCGCTTCCTCCAGTTCGGCACCGCCGCCGCCGGCAGCTTCGCCGCGCCCGCGCTGATCGCGGCCGATGCCAGCCGCCCCAATGCGCTGCAAGGCGTGCAGTTCGGCGATCCGTCCGACGGCCGCCTGCTGGTGTGGAGCCGCAGCGACCGCGCCTCGCGCATGGTGGTCGAGTGGAGCCTCGATGCGCGCTTCACGAATGCCACGCGCCTCGTCGGCCCCTATGCGCTCGAAGGCAGCGACTTCACCGCGCGCCAGGACCTCTTCGGCCTGCCGGAGAACCGCGAGGTGTTCGTGCGAGTGTCGTTCCAGTCGCTGGCCAACGACCGTGCGGTGTCGGAGCCGGTCACCGGCCGCGTGGTCACGCTGCCCGCAAACCGCGACGACGAAGGCTGGCACCGCGGCCACGGCCGCGGCAGCGACATCCGCTTCGTCTGGGGCGGTGACACCGCCGGCCAGGGCTGGGGCATCAACCCCGACTTCGGCGGCATGAAGATCTACGAGAGCATGCGCCAGCGCCAGCCGCGCTTCTTCATCCACAGCGGCGACACGGTGTATGCCGACGGCCCGATCCGCGAGTCGGTCACCGCCGAAGGCGGCCAGGTGTGGCGCAACATCGTCACGCCCGAAGTGAGCAAGGTCGCCGAGACGCTCGACGAGTTCCGCGGCCGCTACCGCTACAACCTGCTCGATGCCAACGTGCGCCGCTTCAATGCCGAGGTGCCGCAGATCTGGCAGTGGGACGACCACGAGGTGACCAACAACTGGTCGGATTCGAAGGACCTCTCGGCCGACACCCGCTACACCGAGAAGAACGTGCCGCTGCTGATCGCCCGCGGCACGCGCGCCTTCCTCGACTACGCGCCGATGCGACCCTTCGATGCGCGCGAGGCGCAGCGCGTCTACCGCCGCTTCAGCCACGGACCGCTGCTCGACGTCTTCGTGATCGACATGCGCAGCTACCGCGGCCCGAACACCGACAACCTGCAGCCGGTGCCCGGTGCCGACACGGCCTTCCTCGGCCGCGAGCAGCTGGAGTGGCTCAAGCGCGGCCTGGCGAAGTCGCGCGCGGTGTGGAAGGTGATCGCCGCCGACATGCCGATCAGCCTGAACGTCGGCGACGGCAACACGCCGGCCGGCGTGCCGCGCTGGGAAGCCATCGCTAACGGCAATGCCGGCGGCCCGCTCGGTCGCGAACTGGAGATCGCCGAGCTGCTGCGCTTCATCCGCCAGCAGCGCGTGCGCAACACCGTGTGGCTGACCGCCGACGTGCACTACTGCGCCGCGCACTACTACGACCCGCAGCGCGCCGCGTTCAACGATTTCGACGGCTTCTGGGAGTTCGTCTCCGGCCCGCTGAATGCCGGCAGCTTCGGCCCCAACACGCTGGACGGCACCTTCGGCCCGCAGGTGGTGTTCTTCAAGGCGCCGCCGGCTGGGCAGGTGAACCTGTCGCCGCTGTCGGGGCTGCAGTTCTTCGGTGAGGTCAACATCGATGCGCGCAGCGCCGCGATGACGGTCGACCTGCGCGACCTCGCCGGCGCCTCGGTGTTCAGCAAGACGCTGGCACCGCGCTTCGGCTGAGGCATGGGCATCGGGCCGCCTCGCGGCGGCCCGGCGTTGCCTCAGTCGTCGAGCGCGCCCCAGCCCGTGGCGATGCGGCGGTAGCGGCCTTGCGCGTCGAGCTCATCGGCGCCGATTTCTTCGCCGGTGCCTTCCAGCACGTCCCCGCGGAAGTGTTCGGTGATCAGGTGACGCGGCGCCTTGAATGGCGCGACAGCATATGTTTCCGCGTCGGATCCGAAGACGCGAAAGCTGTACACCGTCACAGTGTCGACGATCTGCTGCATGACCCACCTCCTTTACGGCAGGCCCAGTCTAGTCAGCGGCATCGCCGCGTTGATGACGACCCAGTATCGAGGCGGGGCAAGCGCCGGAAACATTGACCCACCGCACGAACTGTGTGCAAGCCGGGCGACCGTCGCTCAATCGCGGATGGGGGTGTTGTCCTCGCCCGCCCCGGGCATCGGCAGCGGCAGGGCAGGGGTGTCGAACGAGGCCGATGGCAGCGGCGGCGTGAACGCGGCTGGGCCCGGGCGAACCGCGCCGAGGATCCAGACGTCGCATCGTTCGCGACGGCACTGCAGCGCGAAGTTCAACTCCGGCCCGAGCACGATCGGCCAGAGCTGCGCGAGCGAGCGGCCTTGCCAGTGCAGCTGCACCGGGCGTGCGCCGACCGCGGCGTCGGGCCAGCCATGCAGCGTGGCGCCGCTGGCTTCGGCCAGACGCTGCACCACGTCGTTGCGAACGACGCCTCGGGCCGAGAGGTGCCAATCGGCGCCGCGCCGCTCGAGCGCAAGGCTGGGCGCGACCACAGGCGCGGTGGGCGCAGGCGGCGGCAACGCGTCCTCGGCACCGTCATCGGTCGGCGCTTCCGCGAGCGGTGCCGGCACCGCATCCATCGGCGCGGGCTCGGCAGCCGGCGTCGCCTTTGCCACCGCGATCGCGACGAGGAGTGCCGTCGCCAGCACGGACGCGACCGCCACCACGGCCAGGCGCCGCCGCGTGGCATCGCTGAGTGCCGGCGGTGGCTCCCAGGGCTGCACCGGACCGTCGCCGAAGCGGCGGTCCGCATCGGCCTGCGCCTCGCGCACGGCGGAGGTCAGTTCAGTCATGACGCAGCGGCCTTGTCATGACCCGATTGATACGCGGTGGCGATGACGCGCCCGTGACGCCCCGCTTCACGCCGCTGTCATGGCGCCCTGCCAACCTCCGCAGCCAACCCATCACGCGGAGACCTGTTCATGTCGGCACTTATCCGGACCCTGGCCAGCACGGCGGCGATCGCGCTGTTCGCCGGCGCTGCGCTTGCGCGCGACGACCACGAGGATCGTCACCGCCACCACGACCGCCAGCGCGTCGTGAACGTCAAGATCATCGGCTTCAACGACTACCACGGCAACCTCGAGTCACCCGGCACCTTCGGCCCCAACACGACGGTGCCGGCCGCTCAGCGCCCGGCGGTGGGTGGTGCCGAATACCTCGCGGCCTACGTCGCGCGCATGAAGGAGGCGAACCCGAACCACGTGGTCGTCGGTGCCGGCGACTTCATCGGCGCCACGCCGCTGATCTCGTCGCTGTTCTTCGACGAGCCCGCGGTCGAGACGCTCAACCAGATCGGCCTGGAGTTCAATGCCGTGGGCAACCACGAGTTCGACCGCGGCGCGGCCGAGCTGCTGCGCCTGCAAAAGGGCGGCTGCAAGCTGGTCGAGGGCGTGCCCGATCCGAACAGCTGCAAGGGCTTCGGCTCGAGCACGGCCGGCAGCTTCGACGGCGCGCGCTTCAAGTGGCTGTCGGCCAACGTGATCCGCCAGGACAACGGCCGGCCGCTGCTGCGCCCGTACGGCATCAAGCACTTTCCCGGCGGCGTGCGCGTGGCCTTCATCGGCATGACACTCAAGGCCACGCCGACCATCGTCACGCCGGTGGGCGTGGCCGGGCTGGAGTTCCGCGACGAGGCCGACACCGTCAACGCGCTGGTGCCGCATCTGCGCCGCCAGGGCGTGGAGGCGATCGTCGTGCTGGTGCACCAGGGCGGCTTCCAGAACGGCGCCAACAATGCCAGCGACATCAACGGCTGCCTCGGCGACCTGAAGAACAACGACGGCAGCGACAGCGACATCCGCAAGATCGTCTCGCGCCTGGACGACGCGGTGGACCTGGTGATCAGCGGCCACACCCACGCGGCCTACAACTGCTCGGCCAGGACCGTCGACGTGACCTTCGGCAGCGGCGGCACGGCCGTGAGCACGCCGCGCCCGACCGGCCTGCCCAACCGCGCCGGCCGGCTGATCCCGGTCACCAGCGCCAGCGCCTTCGGCCGCGTGCTGACCGAGATCGACGTGCAGATCGACCGCCGCAGCGGCGACGTGATCGCCGTGGCGCCGGCCAACCGCCTGGTCGACCGCACCGATGCCGACATCAATGCGCGCATCGCCGCCAACCCGACGGTGAAGCAGACGGTCGATGCCTACCGCAACGCCGTCTCGCCGCTGGCCAACCAGGTGATCGGCACGATCACCGCGCCGATGCCCAATGCGGCCGATGCGGCCGGCGAGATGCCGGCTGGCGACCTGATCGCCGATGCGCAGCTCGCGGCCACGCAGCCGGCGTCGCTGGGCGGCGCGGTGATGGCCTTCATGAATCCGGGCGGCGTGCGCAGCCCCGGATTCGCGTTTGCGGGCGCCACCTATCCGTACAACGTGACCTATGGCAACGCCTTCACCGTGCAGCCCTTCGGCAACAGCCTGGTGACGATGACGCTGACCTCGCAGCAGCTGAAGGACCTTCTCGAGCAGCAGTTCCCCGGCTGCCAGGGTCAGACGGCGCAGCGCATCCTGCAGATCTCCAACGGCCTGAGCTACAGCTGGAGCGCCTCGGCAGCGCCCTGCGCCAAGGTGCAGGACCTGTGGTTCACGCCGACCGACGTGACCGTGGTGCCGCCGCTGGCCACCGGTGCGCCGGAGCAGATCGTGCAGGCCGGTCTGGTGCTCAATCCAGCGCGCAGCTTCCGCGTCACGGTGAACAACTTCATCGCCACAGGCGGCGACGGCTTCACCACGCTGCTGGGCGGCACGAACGTGCTCGGCGGTGCGCAGGATATCGACGCGCTCGTGGCCTACCTGGCCGGCTACAAGGCGCCGGCGGCGCCTTACGACCCCGCCTCGGCGCTGCTCAAGAAGCCGCGCATCACGCGCCTGCCTTGAGCGGCATGGTCCATCGGCGTGCGCTGCTGGTGGCGCTGGCCGGCAGCGGCGCGCAAACGGCCGCGGCGCAGGCGCTGCCGGGCAGCTTCGAGGCCTGGCGGCGCCTGATCGGCGGGCCGCAGGCGGCGGCCGATGAAGCCGAGCGCCAACGGCTGCTGGCCGAAGGCGAGGCGCTGCTGCGCGCAGGGGACGCGCTCGCCGCGCAGGATGTCTTCCAGCGCGCCGCGATGCGCATGCACTCGCCGGACACCGAGTGCTCCATCGTGCGCGCCCAGATGCAGGCCGGCGCCTACCGGCAGGCTCTGGCCTTCGGCGCCCACGCGGCGTTGGCGCACCGCGGTTTTGCCGGCGGCGTGGCGCTGTATGCGTGGATGCTGCACGTGGGCGGTCAGTCCATCATCGCGGCACGGCTGCTCGGCGATGCCTTGCGGCGCCAACCGGACCACCCGGCACTGATCGCCGCGCAAGAGGGTCTGCGGGCCCCCTGGCCTCAGCCCGGCCCCGAGCTGCGGGAGGCCCCGCTGCGTGCCGCGCCCTATGCGCACGGCGATGGCGGCGACCAGGCCGTGCGCTGCATCGGCACCGGCACGTTGATGCCGGACGGCCTCACGGCATGGATGCCGGCGGGGACGCTCGGGGCCGCGAGGGCGGTCCGGGTGCGCAACGGAGTGGGGGAGACCCGCGCGGCCAGCGTTGTCGACAGCACGGGCCCCGACGGCGTGGTTCGCCTGCGCTTGTCGCAACCGCTTCCGTGGCCGCCGGGCCTGTTGCTGTCGCCGCGTGCCCCCTTCGCCGGGAGCCCGCTCGCCGTGGTCGAGTTCGGCATCAGTGAAGAAGGCAGCGCGGTCTGGCCGCAGCTCGTGCAGGGCTTCGCCGGCCGCCTGGGGCCGGACGGGTCGGCATCCCTCGGCGTCGAGCTCGCCCCGGGGGGGCGCGGCGGCCCGGTGTTCGACCGCGCGGGCAGGCTGGCGGGCATTGCGCTGCCCGCAGCCGGTGGGCCGGATCGCCTGCGCACGCTGGAGTTGCCGGGCGAACCTCCCGCAGCGGGCGCAGAGCCGGCAGCGGTAGCCGCCGCACCCATCGATGCCGTGTACGAATCGGCGCTCCGGGTGACCTTGCAGATCCTGCTTCCGAGTTCGACCTGAGTCGCCGGGCGTTGTCATCAAGCTGGCATCGTCGGCGGGCACCATCGCGCGCTTTGGCCCGATGGTTTCCATGCCGATGACCCTCTCTCGCCGCCGCTGGCTCGCCGTTGCCGGCTCGACCGCCTGCGCCACCGCGATGCCCGCGCTGGTCCATGCCCAGCCGCAGAGTCCGCGCCCACGCGCAACGCGTGTCGTCCAGCTCGTCGACACCGCCGCCGACCAGCAGGAGCTGGGACGCGACTACAGCACCGGCTTTCGCGTCGCCTTCGCGGAAGCGTCGCGCAGCGGCGTGCGCCTGCCCGAGCTGGTGAGCCAGCCCTGCGAGGGCACCGCGGCGGGAGCGCGGGCGGCACTGATGGCGCTCGCCGACGATGCGTCGACCCTGGCTCTCATCGGCACGGCGGGCGAGCGGCTCGCCGCGACGGCGGTTTCCGAGGCACAGGCCTTGGGCCTGGAGATCGCCCACCTGGCGCCCTGGCTGCCCGACACCCGCTTCGATGGAGACCCGCGTGTCGTGCCCCTGTTCGCCTCGCGCGAGGTGCAGCTGCAGCGCGCGCTGAGCAGCCTGGCCCGCGTGGGCATCACCGAGATCGGTGTCGTGCACGGCACGGCACCGGCTGATCGAGTGCTGCTCGGTGCGATCGCCGAGGCGACGGCGTCGCTGAAGCTGAGGGCCCGTTCGCTGGCCATCCCGGTCGGCGCCGATGCCGCCGAGTTCGCCGCACGCCTGCCAGCGAGCGCACCGACCGTGCTGCTGTTTCTCGGCGGCGCGCCCGAACTGGCGGTCTTCACGCGCGGGCTGGAACGCACCGCGGGGCAGCGCTACGTGGTCTGCCTCTCCGATGTCGACGGCGCCTTGCTCGAAGGCCTTCCCAGCGGCGCCAAGGTGCCCTTGATCTTCGCGCAGGTGGTGCCCAACCCGCACTCGAACACGCTGGCCGTCGTGCGCCGCTACCGCGCGGCGCTGGCCACGCTGTTCGACGAGGCTCCGTCGCCGCTGAGCCTCGCGGGCTACCTGGCCGGGCGCTATGCGGTGCACCTGCTCGGCGGCGCGGGTGCCGCGCCCAGCCGCGCCGATGTCGTGCTGGCGGCCAGGAAACGACCGGCGCTGGAACTCGGCGGCTTCCGCTTCGACTTCGCGCAATCGGCACGCGGCAGTCAGTTCGTCGACCAGACCTTGCGCCGGGGCGATGGGCGGTTGATCGGCTGATCGTCCGCAGGGCGAACTCGACATCGCCATCAATCCGTCTCGGTAGGGTCACGCGCGCGTCACTGCGGTCGTCGAGCATGCCGGTCATGCTGCAAGCCGACCTTCGCCAAGACCTCGACGACGACGATGGCCGCATCCGCGTGCGCACGGTATGGATCTCCGATCTGCACCTGGGCACGCCGGGCTGTCAGGCGCGCGCTCTGCTCGACTTCCTGCGCGACGTGCACTGCGACACGCTGTACCTGGTCGGCGACATCATCGACGGCTGGCAGCTGCGCCGCTCCTGGTACTGGCCGCAGGCGCACAACGACGTCGTGCAGAAGATCCTGCGCAAGGCCCGCAAGGGCACCAAGGTGGTCTTCGTGCCGGGCAACCACGACGAGTTTGCCCGGCGCTACGTGACGCACAACTTCGGCGGCGTGGAGGTGCTGGACGAGTGCATCCACGTCACCGCCGACGGGCGGCGCCTGTGGATCACCCACGGCGACCTGTTCGACGGCGTGATCCAGTGCGCCAAGTGGCTGGCGTACACCGGCGACGTGGCGTACGAGTTCGTGCTCAAGCTCAACCGCTGGTTCAACCGGGCGCGGGCCCGGCTGGGCCTGCCGTACTGGAGCCTGTCGCGCTACCTGAAGCTGAAGGTCAAGCGGGCGGTCAGCTACGTCGGCGACTTCGAGGCGGCGGTGGCGCGCGAGGCGCGCAAGCGCGGCGTGCACGGCGTGGTCTGCGGTCACATCCACCATGCTGAGATCCGCGAGATCGACGGCATCCTCTACTGCAACGACGGCGACTGGGTCGAGAGCCTCACCGCACTGGTGGAATACCACGACGGCCGCCTCGAGATCATCGACCGCGGCGAAATGGTGTGGCGTCCGGCCGCGGCGAGCGCCGCCGTGCCGGCGGCTGGCGAGGTCAGGCCGCCTGCAGAGACGGCACCGGCGTGAGCGCCACCGGCACGGCGCCCGCCGTGCCGCGCCCGATGCCCAGGTACTCGAACCCGAACGACTGAAGCAGCTCCGGCTCGAAGAGATTGCGGCCGTCGAAGACGAGACGCTGGCGCATCAGTTCACCCAGGCGTTCGAAATCGGGGCTGCGGAACTCGCGCCATTCCGTCACCAGCAGCAGCGCATCGGCACCGCGCACGGCGTCGTAAGGCGTGGCGGCCAGCTCCATGGCCGGGTGGCTCCCGCGGCGTGCCGCGAAGGCCGGCATTGCCACCGGATCGAAGGCGCGGATCCGCGCGCCGCGCGCCAGCAGCTCGTCGATGATCACGAGGCTGGGCGCCTCGCGCAGATCGTCGGTGCCCGGCTTGAACGACAGGCCCCACAGCGCGAAGACACGACCGCGCAGGTCGTCGCCAAAGCGCGCCACCACGCGATCGGCGAGAAGCCGCCGTTGCACATCGTTGACCTGCTGGACGGCGCCGAGCATGGCCATGTCGAGCCCGGAGGACTGACCCATGCGCTTCAGCGCCTTGATGTCCTTCGGAAAGCACGAGCCTCCCCAGCCGCAGCCGGCGTAGAGGAAGTGGGTGCCGATGCGGGCGTCGCTGCCGATGCCCTGGCGCACCATCTCGATGTCGGCGCCCAGGTGCTCGGCCAGGGTTGCCATCTCGTTCATGAAGCTGATGCGGGCGGCGAGCATCGCGTTGGCCACGTACTTCGTGAGCTCGGCGCTGCGCACGTCCATCACGAACAGGCGTTCGTGGTTGCGCTGGAACGGGGCGTACAGCGCGCGCATCAGCAGCGTGGCCTGTTCGTCGTCGGCGCCGACGATGATGCGGTCGGGGCGCATGAAGTCGTCGATCGCCGCGCCTTCCTTCAGGAACTCAGGGTTGGAGACCACCGCGAAGGGCAGCAGCGCGGCACGCTGGCGAAGCTCGGCCTCGATGGCCCGCCGCACCTGGTCGGCGGTGCCCACGGGCACGGTGCTCTTGTCGACCACGACCTTGTAGTCCCGCATGTGCCGGCCGATGGTCGTGGCGGCGGCGAGCACGTGGTCGAGGTCGGCCGAGCCGTCTTCCGCAGCGGGCGTGCCGACGGCGATGAAGATCAGCGTGCCGTGCGACACGCCATGGGCCGCATCGGTGGTGAAGTGCAGGCGGTCCGCGGCGGCATTGCGCTGCACCAGCTCGGCCAGACCGGGCTCGTGAATCGGCATCTCGCCGCGGTCGAGCGCGGCCACGCGTGCCTCGTCGACATCGACGCAGACCACGCTGTTGCCCATCTCGGCCAGGCAGGCCGCGGTGACGAGGCCGACGTAGCCGGCGCCAAAGATGCAGACCTTCATGTGGATTCTTCCTGCAGTTGCCCCAGCAGCGGCGCCGGGGATGGAATGGCGGCGCGCATCAGCTGCGCCTCGAGAATCTCTGGCAGCTCGAAGACGGCGCGGTTGTGGAGCGAGGCGACGCGCTGCCGGTAAGCCGGCAAGTCGGCCAGCAGTGACTCGACGGCACCGGGCAGCTCCTTCAGCGAGCGCACGACGCACCCGACGCCTTGCTGCTTCACCCAACGCGTGTTGAAGCGCTCCTGCGGCATCGTCCAGGCATTGGAGAAGGTGATGACCGGCAGGCCGCGCTGCACCGCCTCGCTGAGGCTCCCCGGCCCGGGCTTGCCGACGAACCAGTCGGCCAGTGCCATGAAACGGCTGACTTCGCGCGTGAAGCCGATCGCGGCATGGGGGGCGGTGCGCTCGAGGCCGCGCAGCGCTCGCAGCAGCGCCGTGTGGTGGCCGCAGACCAGGATCAGCTGCACGTCGTCGAGCAGCCGGGCGATGCGCAGCATCTGCATCGAGCCCTGGCCGCCGAACATCACCAGACCGGTCGGGCGCGAGGGATCGAGGCCGAGCGCGGCCAGCTCGCGCTCGCGTTCGACGCGGATCGGAGCGTGGAACGAAGGGTGCAAGATCATGCCGCTGGTCAGCGACAGCTGGTCGACCCCGTAGCCCGCGGCGCGCGCCTGCGCCAGCGCCTCGTCGGTGCCGCAGACGATGTGCTGCGGCAGGCCGGGTTCGATCCAGAAGTGGGGCGGGTGATCGGCCATGTCGGTGAGCACGGTCACGTACGGCACGCCGGGAAGCGCCCCGTTCAAGGCCTCGCACATCGCCCGGTTGAAGTTCGGGATGAGCGACACCACCAGGTCGGGCTCGCTGCGCAGCCAGTGCTGCTGCAGCGTCTTCACCAGGGAGCCATGCGCCATGCGGATCACGCCCTGCAGCAGCTTCAGCTCCTGGGCCATGCCCAGCGTCCAGCCGCGCGCCAGGCGCTTGTTGTAGAGGTCTTCCGGATCCATGCCGGTGGCACGGCGGAACCGGCCGGCCGGATCCAGCACCTCGGCGAGGTTGACCAGGCGCACCTGCCAGGGCCGCTGCTGCAGCCGGATGGCTTCCTGCAGCGCCAGCGCGGCGGCACGGTGGCCGCCACCTGCGTTGAAGTAGACGAGGTCGACGGTCTTCATGCCGCGAATCGTCGGCAGCGGCGGTGACGCGGCGGTGAAGGCGGTGCGACAGCGCCGTGACGCTCAGCCAGGCCGGCGCAGCAGCGGCTCGCCCATGCGGATGCGCAGGCCCTGCGCCACGCCCGGTGCGAGCGAGAACCCGGGCGGCGCGAAGACGATGATGGTCGAGCCGTGCTCGAACCAGCCGAGCTCCTGGCCCTTGGCCACCGGGATGCTGCAGGGAATCTCGCTCGGCCCCTGGTAGCGCAGGTGCAGGCGCAGGTCGGGTGCGTGCAGGCGCAGGCTGGCCACCAGGATCGCGGCAACCGGCACCAGGGCCAGGGGCTCGCCGCCGTGCACGAGCCGCATCCGCAGCACCGCCCGCTCGTTGCGGCAGAACAGCCGCTCCACCCGCCGCAGCGCGATCGGATTGACGTTCCAGGTATCGCCGCTGAGGTAGGTGACGTGTTCCAGCGTCGCGTCGTGCGGCGCATGGAAGCGGTGGTACATCGACGAAGTCAGCCGCAGCGTCACGTACACGCCGTCGTGGAAGGGCGCGCTGTCCTGCGTCGGGCCGAACAGCTCGTCCATCGCATACGGGAAGCCCTTGGCCTGGAACAGTTGGGTGCCGCGCACCGTACCGCACTCGCCGACGATGCCGTCGCAGGGGCTGGCCAGTACTTCGGGGCGCGTGTCGACCGGCCGCACGCCATCGCGCAGCTCGCGCGTGAAGCACTCGTGCAAGCTGCCGAAGCGCGGCTGCCTCGCTTCGGACAGATCCAGGTCGGTGAACAGCCGCCACACCGCAATCGACAGCCGCGCGAGCGCGGGGCTCTCGATGCGGCTGAAGCGGCCCATCAGCCGGGTCAGCGCGATGCGCGGCACGCGGTTGGTGAGCAGGAAATTGAGATCCTCCTGCTGGAAGAAGCGACGCACGGCATGAAGGTTCATGAGCTTGTCAATCGTGGCTGGTAGACAGGCGTGGTCCGCTACGAACCGCACCATGGAAGAAACCTTTGCCCTGTCCGCCGTCGCGCTCGGCCTGCTCGCCTGGAGCCTGCCTGCCGCACACCGCCGCCTGCAACTCTCGCGCGCCAAGCACCGCTCGCTGGCGGGCCATGCGCGCATCGCCAAGCGCGTCGCCGGATTGATTCCCGGCTATGCCTATGACGAAGCGCGCTTCTTCGCCGCCGATGGCGCGCCCGACGACGTGATCACGCTGCGCCGCGCGGGCTTCCGCCGGCTCGCAGACGAGTTTGCCAGGCGCTGGCCGCTGACGGTGGCAGCGACCGCCGAGGCCAGAGAGGGCTTGTCCGACCTGCAGTTCACCGGCAGCTACCGCGTGCCGTTCCAGTTCAGCCCCTACCTGCGCGAGCACCTGAAGATCGGCAGCTTCCTGCGCGCCAGCGACGGCGTTCAGGTGGAGGATCTCGACGGCAACCGCTTCTACGACCTGACCGGCTCGTACGGTGTCAACCTGCTGGGCGTCGACGCCTACAAGGCCTGCATCGACGAGGCCGTGGCCTCGGCGCGCACGCTCGGGCCGGTGCTCGGCCAGTACCACCCCGCGCTGCTGGACAACCTGCGCCGGCTGCGCGAGATCTCCGGGCTCGACGAAGTCTCGTTCCACATGTCGGGCACCGAGGCGGTGATGCAGGCCGTGCGGCTGGCGCGTTATCACACGCGGCGCACCCACCTCGTGCGCTTCACCGGCGCCTACCACGGCTGGTGGGAAGACGTGCAGCCAGGACCCGGCAACCCGTTGCCGCCGCGCGAAACCTACACGCTCAAGGACATGGACGAACGCAGCCTGCAGGTGCTGCGCAGCCGGCGCGACATCGCCTGCGTGCTGGTCAATCCGCTGCAGGCGCTGCACCCGAACAGCGCGGCGCCGGGCGATTCGTCGCTGGTGGACAGCGCACGCCGCGCCGGCTTCGACCGCGCGGCCTACACGGCGTGGCTCCAGCAGCTGCGCGCGGTGTGCAGCGAGCGCGGCATCGTGCTGATCTTCGACGAGGTCTTCGTCGGCTTCCGGCTCGCACCCGGGGGAGCGCAGGAGTATTTCGGCGTGCGCGCCGACATGGTGACCTACGGCAAGACGCTCGGCGGCGGCCTGCCGGTCGGGGTGGTGTGCGGCCGTCGCGAGCTGATGAAGCGCTACCGGGAGGATCGCCCGGTCGACATCTGCTTCGCGCGGGGCACCTTCAACGCCCACCCGTACGTGATGACGGCCATGCACGCCTTCCTCGAGCGTCTCGAGAGCCCGCAGGTGAGGGCGCTGTATGACGGTCTCGATGCGCGGTGGAACGCACATGCGCAAACCTTCAACACGGCGCTGGCCGAAGCCGGGGTGCCGGTGCGCGTGGCCAACCTGTCGACGATCTGGACCGTGCTGTACACCCAGCCCTCGCGCTACAACTGGATGCTGCAGTTCTACCTGCGCGAGCAGGGCCTGGCGCTGAGCTGGGTCGGCAGCGGCCGGCTGATCTTCAGCCTGGCCTACGGCCCGGACGAGATGGCTCAGGTGCGCGAGCGCTTCGTCGCCGCGGCGCGCCGTATGCAGCAGGACGGCTGGTGGTGGCACGACGCGGCGGTGTCCGATCGCAGCATCCGTCGCAGTCTGCTGCGCGAGATGCTGCGCCAGCGTTTCTGAGCCTCAGGGTCGCTGCCGCGCGTGCGGCATCGGGTCGAGCAGTTCCCCGCGAAGCAGGTGCAGCGGGGCCTTGTAGTACAGCGCGATGTCGTGGAACGGATCGGTCAGGATCTTGGCCAGCCACAGGAAGCCGGTGCGGGCGCGATCCTGGCGCCAGAGCTGCGCGACGCGGAAGGCCAGACCGACGATCGCCAGTGCCAGCCAGGCGCTGCCCACGTCGCGCAGGAAACCCATGAAGTCGTTGGCCGGCTCGATGAGGCCGAACAACGAAGGCGCGAACCAGAGCACCAGGGGAATCAGCAGCCACACGGCCAGCAGCACCGTCTTGCGGTGCATGTTGTAGCCGACCTTGACTTCCTCCTTGTACTCGTCGGTCACCTGGTTGACCTGGTCGAAGCCGCGCGGCTCGAAGAAGAAGTGGCCGGATTGGCGCGTGACCATCGAGATGCACCAGCCGACGATCGCCGCCATCGGCGGGTCGATGAACAGCAGCACGTAGGCGATCACGAAGCTGATCGCGCTGACGAAGTGCAGGCTCTGGTTGATCCGGCTCTGGTGGTAGTAGCGGTGATCATCCCAGCGAAGGGTCCGGAGTTCTTCGCGCAGTTCTTGCAGCAATGGATTCACGATGGCCCTCGACAGCGTTGGATGGGGTGACGCGATGGTGACGAGGACGCGTGAAACGCACGTGACGCCGGACCTGTCATCGAACCGTCGTGTCGCATGGCCACGATGCGCCCATGGATGCAGCGCCCGAAGCCGGCTTCGTCGTCGATCACTTCCCCGCCGCGACCCACTCGATGCGGGTCGCGTGCGTGACCGAGACCTATCCGCCGGAGGTCAACGGCGTCTCGCTGACCGTGGCGCGCATGGTCGAAGGCCTGCAGCGGCGCAACCACGATGTACAGCTGGTCCGGCCGCGCCAGCAGAGCGCGGAGGAGCCGGACCGTGGCGATCGCTTCCACGAGGTGCTGCTGCGCGGCATGCCCATCCCGCGCTACCCGAGCCTGCGCATGGGCATGCCGTCCAAGCGCACGCTGGTCAGGCTGTGGACGCTGCAGCGGCCGGACGTGGTGCATATCGCCACCGAGGGGCCGCTGGGCTGGTCGGCGCTCCAGGCCGCCCAGCATCTGAAGCTGCCGGTGTGCTCCGACTTCCGCACCAACTTCCACGCCTACACGCAGCATTACGGCATCGGCTGGTTGCGCAAGCCGATCATGGCCTACCTGCGCAAGTTCCATAACCGCACGCAGTGCACGATGGTGCCCACCGAGGCGCTTCGCAGCGACCTTCGCGCCGAAGGCTTCGAGCGGCTGGAGGTCGTCAGCCGGGGGGTCGACACACGCCAGTTCGACCCGGCACGGCGCAGCCAGGCCTTGCGCTCGAGCTGGGGCGCCGACGACGACACGCTGGTGGTCTGCTGCGTGGGCCGCCTCGCACGCGAGAAGAACCTCGAGGTGCTGATCGATGCCTTCCGGGGCATCGAGCGCCGCATGCCGACAGCGCGACTGGTGCTCGTCGGCGCCGGTCCGCTGGAGGAAGAACTGCGTTCCGCCTGCCCGGGTGTCGTCCTCGCAGGCCAGCGCCGCGGCGAGGATCTGGCGGCACACTACGCGAGCGCCGATCTGTTTCTCTTCCCCAGCCTGACCGAGACCTTCGGCAACGTGACCACCGAGGCGCTGGCCAGCGGCCTGCCCGTCGTTGCCTTCGACTATGCCGCCGCGGCCCAGCTCATCGAGCACGGCGTGCAGGGCGTGCGGGTGCCCTTCGGCGATGCCGCCGCCTTCGCCGAGGCGGCGCTCGGACTGGCCTTCGACCCCTCGCGCCGTGAAGCGCTGGGGGTGGCCGCCCGGGCGCGTGCGTTGCAGCTGGACTGGGGCGCGATCGTGCAGCGCTTCGAGGCCGTGCTGGCCGACGTGATCCGCCAGGCGGCGCACCAGCAGGGCGTGGTCGGCGGGTCGCCGGCGCGGCTGCAGGCCTGAGTCAGGCTGCAGGAGCGCGGCGCGATCGGCGCATCAGCACCGCGATGGCCAGCGCCAGCAGCAGGCCGAAGCCCCACATCAGCGGCACGATCGGCAGATCCAGCGCCACCAGAGCGGCGTAGGCGGCCAGCATCACGAGGATGCTGGCGTTCTCGTTGAACCCCTGAACGGCGATCGAACGGCCGGCGGTGAGCAGCTCGCAGCCACGGTGCTGCAGCAGCGCATTCAGCGGCACGACCATCAGGCCACCCACCGCACCGGCCAGCAGCAGCAGCGGCACCGCCAGCCAGAGGCTGTGCGTGCTCGCCACCACCGGCAGCAGCAGGCCGAGCAGGATGCCGAAGACCAGCATGCGGCGCGCGTCGGCCAGCGCGACGTAGCGCCCGGCCAGCGCGGCGCCGGCGACGACGCCGACCGCCACGGCCGCCTGGAGGTAGCTCGCCTGGTGCAGCGGCAGGCCCAATTGCTCCTGGGCCCAGCGCAGCACGACGAACTGCAGCGTCGCGCCCGCGCCCCAGAAGAGCGTGGTCGCGGCCAGCGACAGGCCGCCCAGCGGATCGCGCCACAGGGTGGCGTTGCTGGCGCGAAAGTCGCGCACCAGTGCCACCGGATGGATCGACCGGCGGGCATAGCGCGCGCCGCTGTCGGGAATGCCGATGTTCAGCCAGGCCGCCACGGCATACACGCCCAGCAGCAGGTGCAGCGCGGAAATGCCGTGCGCCGCCAGCCCGGTCAAGGCCGGGCTGACCAGCACGCCTCCGGCCACCGTGCCGAGCAGCACGGCGCAGACCACGGTGACCTCCAGCCAGCCGTTGGCGGCCACGAGCAGCCGGGGCGGAACCAGCTCGGTGACCAGGCCGTACTTCGCCGGCGCATAGGCCGCCGCACCGAAGCCCACCACCACGAAGGCCGCGATCGGGTTGACGCCGGCCAGCAGGGCCAGCACGCCCAGCACCTTGACCCCGTTCATCCAGGCCATCAGCTGCGCCTTCGGAAAGGCGTCGGCCAGCGGCCCGACCACCGGCGCGAGGACCACGTACGACAGCGTGAAGCCGAACTTCAGCAGCGGCGCCCACCAGGCCGGCGAACCGCTGCGCTGCAGCAGTGCCATCGTGACGATCAGCAGCGCGTTGTCGGCCAGCGCCGAGAAGAACTGCGCGGCGATCAGCCGATGAAAGCCGGCGGGCAGCGGCGGCGCCGGCACCTCAGGACTGGCCGGCGCGGCTCCAGGACTTCAGCGCCCGCATCAGCGGCCGCTTCTTCGCCTGGTGGCCCTGCATGCGGCGCAGCACGTCATCGAGCGTGCGCAGGGCCTCGAGGATGTGGGCGCCCTTGTTGAGCATCACGCACTCGGCGCGCTCGCCCATCGCCGCATCGGTGATCTCGGCGCGCGAGGCCAGGCCGCGCTTGGCCAGCGACTCCAGCACCTGGGTGGCCCAGACCACCGGCATGTGCGCCGCCTCGCAGGCCCAGAGGATCTCTTCCTGCACCTCGGCCATGCGCTCGAAGCCGCATTCCACGGCGAGGTCGCCGCGGGCGATCATCACGCCGGCGCAATGGGCCGCCATCGCGGCGAACAGCAGCTCGGGCAGGTGCTCGAAGCCGCGCCGGGTCTCGATCTTGAGCATGATCGCCAGGGCATCGCCACCGCGCGCCGCCATCTCGGCCCGCAGCATGCGCACGTCGGCGGCGTCCTGCGCGAACGACAGGCCGACGATGTCGGCGTGGCGCGCGGCGACGTCGAGGTCGTCGCGGTCCTTCGCCGTCAATGCCGGCAAGGTGAGGGTGCTGTCGGGCAGGTTGATGCCCTTGTCGGCGAGCAGGTCGAGGCCTTCGTCGGGCGCGTCGGTGATCTCGACGTCGACGCCCCGTGCGGCCACTCGACGGATCACGCCGCCGATGCGGCCGTCGTCGAACCAGACGCGCTCGCCCTTGCGGACCTGGTCGAGCACTTCGGGCAGCGTGCACGCCACGCTGGCCGGCACCACCCGGCGTTCGTGCTCGCCATGGCTGGCCCCGTGGCCGAGGCCATCGCGGGTCAGGCGCAGCGTGTCGCCGCGGAAGAGCCGGATGCGCCCTTGCGCCGGCGGCAGGCCATGCACCGGCGTGTCCGGCGTGTGCACGTCGCGGCCGCGCAGGCGCAGCCAGGTCTCGGCCGTCAGGTAAGCCGTCTGCCGGCACTCCAGCAGCACGCTGCCGGCGCGTTCGTCGATCACCGTCATGCGGCGATCGGCCGCACGCGCATCGACGAACTCGATGCGGTCGCCGGCACGCAGCTGCGCAAGCCACAGCGGATCGACCTCGATCACGGCGCTCGCGCCGAACACCGGCACGCGGCTGCCCACGGCGCGCAGGCCGACCAGCGCCGGCTCGGTGAGCTGGCCGTAATCGTCGCGCCGCGGCTTGATCTTCAGCACTGCAGGGCCGGCGGCGATCTCGCCGGTGCGGATCTTCGGGCCGGCCAGGTCCATCAGCACCTTGACGCTGCGTCCGCTGGCGGCCGCGGCCCGCCGCACGTGCGAGGCCATGGCCATCCAGGCCGGCGCGTCGTCGTGCGCGCAGTTGATGCGCGCCACGTCCATGCCGCCATGCACCAGGGCGCCGATCAGCGCGGCATCGTGGGCGGCGCTGGAGGGCAGGGTGACCATGATGCGCACGTCGCGGCCCGCCGGGGCAGCCCCGAACAGCGCCTCGGTGCTGCGCTCGAGCTGGCGGCGGCCGGTGCCGAAACCGGTCGGCTCCTCGCCCGACTGGTTCTGCCACGGGCGGCCGGTGAGCACGTGCAGCAGACCGAGCACCTTGTCGAGGTTGGCCAGCACGTGGGTCTCGCTGCGGCCCAGCGACGACAGGCCGAGCCGGGCCAGGCGCTCCTGCAGGCCGCGCAGATCGCTGCCGCGCAGCGCGAGGTAGTGAGAGAGGTTGCGCGCGCTGGCGCTGCGCTCCGGGGGGGTCTCGGCAATCCAGGCCGCGAGCTGCTGCTCGTGGGCCAGCATGGCCCGCCGCAAGGCGAGCAACTCGTCGATCAGGGCGTGGCAGGCCGGGGGGTCCCAGGCGCTGCCGGCCGGCGCAGCCTGCAAGGCCGGATCCATCAGCATGTCCATGCGCGCGAGTGTGGGTGGCGCATGTGGCAGCCGTGTGACGCCATGCCATCGTATAAACTGTATAAACGATTTATACGAAAGGAACCGATCGCATGGCCACCCGCAGCACCGCCGCCAAGACCCGACCCGCCGCGAAGAAGGCTGCTTCGCCGGCGAAGAAGCCGGCCGCCCCGGCGCGGAAACCCGCGCCGGCGCCCAAGCCCGCAGGTCCTGTTGCCAAACCCGTTGCCAAGCCCGCGCCCGCGCCCGCTGCCGCCAAGGAACCCAAGGTCAAGGCCAAGCTGGTGCGCGACAGCTTCACGATGCCGCAGTCCGACTTCGCACTGATCGGCACGCTGAAGGAGCGCGCCATCGGCTTCAAGCGCCCGGCCAAGAAGAGCGAGCTGCTGCGCGCCGGTCTGCAGGCACTCGCGGGTCTGAACGACACCGCGCTGAAGGCGGCTCTCGATGCGCTGGCCCCGCTCAAGCCCGGCCGGCCGAAGAAGGCCGACTGACGCGCCGCTGCCCGCGCGGCCCAGCCTTCTGGCCGTCGCTCACGGCGAGATCCAGGATGGCGCATCGGGCCGGGCGTGTGCCGACCGCTGCGGCGGCACGAACAGGGCCGCGCGGAGGACGCGGGATCGCAAGGCATCGCGCCAGGTGTCGGCATCGAAGTCCAGGGCCGCGATGCCGGCGCTGGGCAGGTGGGTGAGCTCGGCCGCGAGGTGCCGGCCGAGGTCGGCGAGCTCCGGGTTGTGGCCGACCACCGCGGCATGCGAGCAGCGGTTGTCCAGCTCCGCCACGACTTCCATCAGCCGGCGCGCGCTGCCTTCGTAGAGGCGGGCGTCGACCCGGATCTCCTGTGCGCGCAGGCCCGCCGCATCGGCCAGCACCTGCGCGGTGTCCATCGCGCGCTGGGCCGGGCTGGAGACGATGCACTGGGGGAGTTCACCGTGGTCCTGCGCCCATCGCGCCAGCCAAGCCAGTTCGCGTTCGCCGCAGGCGTCGATGGGGCGGTAGCGATCGGACAGCGACATGTCGTCGCAGCCTGAACTGGCATGGCGCAGCAGCCACAAGCGTTTCATGGGCGTGAGTCTCGCGGCCGCCATGTCACCGCTTCGTGTCTGTTTCGCCGCGCGCGGCCTCGTTCGTTGAGCAGGCGCAATGATCGTGCGCGTCGGCCGCCGCCACGGACCGCCACCACCGGTCCAGCATGGCCACCGCCTGCGCCAGCGAACCGTCGTTGACGATGCGCAGGTCAGACGGCGCGGGCACTGTCTGCCGCAGCAACCGGGCCACCCGGCCGTCGGCGTCCTCGCGCGAGCGATCCTGCAGGCGTTGCTGGCGCAGGGCCGCCGGTGCGTCGATCTCGATGATTCGAGCCTCCGGCGCGCTGCGGCGCAGTGCCGGCAGGTGCTCGCGCGAGCCGTTCATCACCACCCAGCCGCCCCCGGCCAGTGCCGCCAGCTCGGCATGTCGCACGCCGTAGTCGAGCCCGTGAGCGCGCCAGTGGAAAGCGAAGGCGCCGGCCTCACGCGCCGCGGCGAAGGCCAGGGCGGTGAGGGCCTCGTGATCCTCGTGCACGTCGGCGGGCCGGGTGATCGTGCGCTGCGCGCGGTGCGGCCGCAGCGCTTCGGGCTGCTGGCGCAGCCAGGCGGTGATCACGCTGTCCTTGCCGGCGCCGGACGGCCCGACGACCACCAGCAGACGGTGCGACACGGCGGCGAGCGAGCTCATGACGACGCCAGCGGAAAGCGATGGCGCAGCTCGAAGGGCGCGCCCGGCGATGGTTCGACGTAGACGCACAGCGCATCGCATCGCAGTGGCTCCGCGAGCGCCGGTTCGAAGTGCGCCTGTGCGGCGGCCCGAAGCGCCTCCACCTGGACTGCCGGCCAGCCGCCGATGCTGTCGCTGAGCGTCATGTGGAAGCGCCAGTCGTCCAGCACGTGGGCGTAGCCGTAGTGATCGATCTGGTCCAGTTGACGTTCGCTCATGCCCGGCCGCGATTGGCGCTGCCGCTCCTGTGGCGTCAAGGGTGCGCGCCAGCGGTCGAGCCGCAGCACGCAATCGTCGGCGAGCACGCGCAGCGGGTGGTCGGGCCCGAGCGGTTCGACGGGCGCGAGGGCCAGGAAGTCGTCGATCCTCGACACCTGCAGCCAGGGCATCGTGAAGGCCGCATGGCCGGCGGCCAGCGTCGCCACGGCATCCAGCCAGCGCGACTCGCAGGCGCCCTCGTGCAGCCGCAGCGGCGCCTTCAGCGTGGCGTGCCAGCCATAGCGCCACGGCGAGCGCACCGCCTCGCTGGTCGGCGGGGGCGCTGGCACGCGGCGCGGATCGCGGCCGAGCCAGCTGCAGCCGGCCAGCCACAGCGGATGATCGGGCGCGGGCGCGAAGTAGACGGCGTGGCGCCAGGCGTTGCTCTCACTCATGCGTCGTGGGCCACGCTGAGTTGCACCGCATCGGCGGCAAACAAGGTGCGGCCGGCCTCGACCGGCACGCCTTCGTTGTCGACGCTGACGAACTGCACCACCAGCACCGGCTCGGTGGCAGCGCGGGCCAGCGCATCGGCCTCGGCTGCGGTCGGCAGGCGGCACGACACCGTGCTGCTGGCGCGCTGGTAGTCCACCACACCGAGCCGGCGCAGCGCCGCGGTGATGGAGCCGGTCGCGGCGAAGGCCTCCGCGATGCCGCGCAGCCGGGCGCTCGGATAGACCGTCGTGCTCAGCCCGATCGGGCGGCCGCGCACCGCGGCGCGGGTGTAGAGCACCTCGATCTTCTCGCGCGCGGCCAGGCGCAGCGGCGCCGCCCATTCGCCGGCCGCGACGCACTGGTGCGCGAGCAGCTGGCGCTGCGCTCGCTCGCCCGCCTCGGCGAGGTTCTCCGTCAGGCGCGTGCGGCGCTTCAGCGCGTAGTCGAGCACCAGCTCGCGCACATAGGTGCCGCGGCCCTGCACCACGCGCAGATGGCCTTCGTGCACCAGCTGCCGCACGGCCTGGCGCAGCGTGTGCCGATGCACCTCGAAGCGCGCGGCCAGCTGCGATTCGTTGGGCAGGCGCGCGCCAGGCGCGAAGCGGCCGGTGGCGATGTCGTCGCGCAGCGTGGCGGCAATCTGCGCCCAGCGCGCGATGTTGGCGACGCTGTCGTCGCGGTTGCCTGAACGGTCGATGGTGTCGTGAAGCATGGTCAATAAACTGTCACGGGGCGTGCGGATACTGCCCGGCATCCTGAGTCGTCTAGATGACATCCGCATGACCGATCCAGTTTCTGCCACCTCACAGCAGCGCGCCGACTGGCTGCGCGTGCTGGCGCGGTCCCATGCCGACGAGCTCGAGCGCTTCGCCGCGCCGGTGCTGGCGGACTACCGCTTCGAGACGCTGCGCGCGCCCGAGGTCGGCCTGACGATGGTGCGGGCGCGCATCGGCAACCGCGGCGACCGCTTCAATCTCGGCGAGGCCACGCTGACGCGCTGCGCAGTGCGCCACCGCGGCAGCGACGGGCACGTGACCGTCGGCTCGGGCCATGTGCTCGGCCGCAACGAGGCCCAGGCCGAGCGCATCGCACAACTGGATGCGCTGCTGCAGCGCGACGACCTGCGCGCGCTGCTGATGCGTGACCTGATCGAGCCGTTGCGCCGCGCACGGCTGGCGCGCGATCGCAACGAGCGTGCCCGCGCCGAGGCGAGCCGCGTGCGCTTCTTCGCGCTGCAGCCGGAGACGGCATCGTGAGCGCGGTGCTGGCCGAGCTGGGCCGCGGCTTCGCGCAGCCGGTGCATGGCGCGCAGCAGGTCTTCCGTGCGGTGCTGGAGGCGATGTCGCGCCCCGGTCGCATCCAGCCGCTGCCGGGCGCGCTGCTCGATCCGCTCGAAACGCCCGCGCTGGGCCGTGCGACCACGGCGGTGCTGCTGACGCTGCTCGATGCCGAAACCAGCGTGTGGCTGCATCCCTCGCTGCGCAGCGAAGCGGCGACGGCCTACCTGCAGTTCCACACCGGCGTGCAATCAGTGGGCGAGGCGGCGCGAGCAGGATTCGCGGTGACCGAAGCCGACGGCGCCACGCCGGCGCTGTGGCGCGAACTGTCCTGCGGCAGCGACGCGGTGCCACAGGACGGCGCCACGCTGATCGTCGAGGTGCCCTCGCTCGACGACGGCCTCGCGCTGAACCTTCGCGGACCCGGGGTGGAGACGGTGCAGGTGCTGCACGTCGGCGGCCTGCACGCCGGCTTCTGGCAGGCCCGTCGCGAGCTGGAGGCGGCTTTCCCGCTCGGCATCGAGCTGATCCTGACCTGCGGCGACCGCCTCGCCGCGCTGCCGCGCAGCACGCGCGTGTCGCTGGAGGGCTGACGCATGTACATCGCCGTCAAGGGGGGCGAACAGGCGATCGCCGCGTCCCTCCAGCTGCTGGCGCAGGCGCGCCGCGGCGACCCGGCCGTGCCGGAGCTGCAAGCGCCGCAGCTGCGCGAGCAGCTGCGCCTGCTGGTCGACCGCGTGATGGCCGAAGCCTCGCTCTACGACCCCGACCTCGCCGCGCTGGCGCTGAAGCAGGCACGGGGCGATACCACCGAGGCGGTCTTCCTGCTGCGCGCCTACCGCACCACGCTGCCGCGCTGGGGCTTCAGCGAACCGGTGGATACGGCGCGCATGCGTGTGCAGCGCCGCGTCTCGGCGATCTTCAAGGACGTGCCCGGCGGCCAGCTGCTCGGGCCGACCTTCGACTACACGCAGCGCCTGCTCGACTTCGAGCTGGCGCAGGCCGGCAGCGCGCCCGAGGCGGTGGCACCCGCGGCCGTGGCCGACGACAACGCCGAAGCGCTGCCCAGCCCGATCGACGAACTGGCCGCGCAGGGCCTGATCGAGCCCTGCGTGCCGAGCGCAGGCGACCCGGAGCCGCCCGACATCACCCGCGATCCGCCCGCCCATCCGCTGCCGCGCAGCGCCCGGTTGCAGATGCTGGCTCGTGCCGACGAGGGCTGGGTGCTGGGCATGGGCTACTCGACGCAGCGCGGCTACGCCTACACGCACCCCTTCGCCGGCGAGATCCGATTCGGCGCGGTGCCGCTGGAGATCGTGCCCGACGAGCTGGGCTTTGCCATCGAGATCGGCGAGATCGAGCTGACCGACTGCCAGATGGTCAACCAGTTTGCCGGCAGCGCCACGCAGCCGCCGCAGTTCACCCGCGGCCAGGGTCTGGTGTTCGGCCACGGCGAGCGCAAGGCGATGGCGATGTCGCTGGTCGACCGCG
>VFQN01000319.1_pt1 | contig 95464 bp, 111 predicted proteins | sample 3512371 | NCBI WGS metagenome assembly VFQN01 (sample SAMN10412370, study PRJNA504923) | tailings metagenome | isolation source: Replicate 2 from Balatoc abandoned mine | place: Philippines: Itogon, Benguet | collected 2017-08-28 | reverse complement strand
AATCACTCCATTACGCAAATCGAGCAAACTGTCCTAAACGCGCTGACGGGCGACACGGGGGACAAGATGTGACGAACTCTGGAAAGCCGAGTTCGATCAGGTGAGGATGCAGGGGCACATCGCGGGCTTCATTAGTCTTAACAGTACCCGCCTCTGGCGTGATGCGAATGAACCACCAGCGACCTACGCGCCGTAGGTCTTCCTTGCGGAGCTGCACAATCTCGCCCAAGCGAGCACCTGTATATGCACAGAGCCAGAAGACCCAACGCTTCGCGGCAGCCATCTTCGGCTTCTCACGTCCCGGTACATAATTGGCTGCCAAAGTAAGGAGTGCCACCGCCTCCTCGTCCGTGAAGCCGCTTGAGCGGAGACGCGGAGCTTTGCCTAGCTTGATCGTCACGCCTGCCGCTGGGTTGGATGAAAGCCGCTTGTTTGCGACGCCCCACCCAAGGACACGCCGGATACCGGCAAGGTCCGCGTCCTTAACGGTCTTGGCAGAGATCGGCTTCCCCGTGCGAGGGTTAATCTCTTTAAGACGAGCGTCCTTGAACGCAACGACGTCATCCTTCGTGACGCGCGTCGCGTCATCGTGGCCAAGGAACTGGACGAACTTCTCGACGCTCGCACGGTAGCCCTCGTGCGTGCTCGGTTTCATATGCGCAGCGCGCGCCTCCTCCCACCAATCTGCGACCAACCCGCGCAACGATACGGTGCCCGCCACAATTGGCACAGGGCCCCCCGCAGGACGCTCCCAAGCAGGGAAGCGATTGGCAAGTGGGTCGGGGGTGTAGTCGCCTTCGGCGTGGCGCTTGAGCAAAGTGACGGCCTGCACCACCGCATCGTGATAAGCGATAAGCAGTCGACTTCGGGAGGAGCTGTCGACCACAAGCCCCTTGCGTACAAGCAGCTCATCGACCGAGGGACCAATCCACTTTTCTAGCTTGTCCGCAGAGCGCCAAGACGCCTTCGTCTTAAGCACTGCCTCCCATATTGAGGCCTCGTGCGGCTCGTCTCGGAAGCGAGCAACCAGCTCGGCGTAAGCTTCCCCGGCCAAGGCAACGACTTGCTTTTGAGTGAGGACGACGACGCCCTTCCGCAACGACGCCCACTTAGCTTCGATTTCTGCGGACACTTGAGCATGGCGTACACGCGCTTCAGCCGGGCTCTTGGTGTCGAGAGATCGTTTCTCTTCCCAAGGCGCCTTCCCGTTTTTACCGGGCGGATACAGCTTACGGAGATCGTCGGGGATCGCTCTGCGATAGTAGTAGCGACCTGACTTTGGATGCTTCCAAGGGCGGTTCATAGACAAGACCATTGGACTTCCCTTCTGTACAACTCGGGAAGCCGCAACGCCTTGATATGAAGAGATCGCTCAGCCTTTCAACCCTTTAAGGATTGAATGGTGCCCGGGGCCGGAATCGAACCAGCGACACTGCGATTTTCAATCGCATGCTCTACCAACTGAGCTACCCGGGCACCGGGCACGTGGGAGGCGTGTATAGGGCCTGCCCCGGAACCTGTCAACGCTTGGACACCGCCGATTTCCTCTGACTTTTCGGCGGCTTAAGCGCGGCCTCGACCTCGGCGTCCAGACGGCGTTTTTCCGCCGCCGGGACCTTCGTCCAATGGAGCCCTTTCAATGCCGCGTACAGCCCGTAAAGCAGGTTGCGCGTCGCCTCGCGCGGCCAGCGGCGCTTGACAGCAATATAGGCGCCGACGGCGCCCGCGCGCTTCAAATCGTCGATGCCGACGATCCCCGCCTCGCCCAGCCACGCCTGCGACTTGGGGCCAAGGCTCGCGAGATCGGCGATGCGCTTGGGTGCGGCTTTCGATTTCTTCTCCGGCATGCGCATCGCAGCGTCGACGGCACCGCGCGCCCAGGGCCGCATCTCGGCCGCGTCGTCGAGGGCTTCGGGCGGAACCTCGTAATAGCCGAGCGACACGCGTTTCTTCGACTTGGCGAGGTAGGTGAAGGGTTCGAGCCCCGCCGCCTCGAATCTCGGCCGGTTCGCGGCGTCGGTCTTGAGATAGAGCCGGTCCTCGACGATCAGGCCGAACATCCGCCCGTCACGGAACAGGCCCCAGCCCGAGAACATCGCTTTGGCCGAAACGCGCCCCACCGCCTCGCCCAGCAACTCGACGCACATGTCGACGAAGCCGCTGGGTACGCGGCTCATTGGGGTTCGTCCGGCGTTTCGTCGGTCGGGATGCGATAGGCGCCGTCGAGCCAGCGGCGCATATCCTCGTCCTTGCAGCGTGCCGAACAGAATGGTCGGAAATCGGCATGGGCGGGCCGCTTGCAAATCGGGCAGCCGGACCTCTTCGGCTTTTTCGGCAGCGGGACGACTTGGCTCATTCGCCCGCCCGCCCCTGCGACCTCGCGCGCGTCATCTCGACCAAGCCGCCGGCGGTGATGCCGAGAACGTCGACGCGGCGGCGATCGTGCCGCGTGGCGTGTTTGAACGCGTCGAGCAAACGCGCCCGCTCGCCCGGCTTCACGACGCGCAAGATATCGACCGCGATCAAACCCGCCAGATCGCGCAAACGGATCTGACGCGCGATCTCGCGCGCGGCTTCGAGGTCGATGGTCAAAGCGTCGTCCTTCGACGCCCCCGAATTCACGTCGATCGCGACGAGGGCGGCCGTGCGCTCGATCGACAGCCACGCGCCCGATGTCAGATCGACGCGCGGGCGCTCAAGCTGTTCGAGCAGGCTCGCCGCATCGTGCCGGTCGAAAGCGAATTTATCGTGCGCGATGCCCGCGAGCTTCGCGAGTTCGGAATCGGGCGTGAGCAGCCGCGCCTCGGGCGCGTTCAACGTGCGCACCAAGGCGGTCACCGCATCGTCGGACGACAGCATTTCCGGCGCGCCATCGCGCACGAACGCGGCGGCCTTGGCGCGCAATGCGTCGATCTCCGCCGCCAGCGTGGCGTCGTCGACCTCCAACGCGCCGCCGCGCAGGATCAAACCCTCGCCTTCGCGCAACAGTGCATGCGCGCGGCCCTGCAGCGCTTCGCGCTTGGCCGCGGAAATGCGTTTGGACACCGAAGCGCCCTTGCCGCCCGGCAGCAACACGGCATTCGCCCCTTCCAACGCCAGGCGCGTGGAAATCCGCGCGCGCTTGTCGGCGGCGGGCGGTTCGATCACCTGCACCAGCAGCGTGCGGCCCGGTTGCGGCGGGTTCGGCGTATCCAGCAACGCGACCAGCCCGCCCGGCAGATCGACGAACACGCCGCCATGCACCGCCTTCGCGACGCGCACGCGATGGATCGTGCCGACGGCGACGCGCCGGTCGGCGGGTTCGCGCGCGATATCGACCAGCTGGCGCTGCGAAAGCGCGACGGCGCGGATCATGTCGCCGTCGCGGTCGATCAGGATTTCGTCGATCTTGCCGCTCATGCGCCCGCTCCGGCGAGCAATGCTTCCGTCATATGAAGATCAAGGCCGATGACGTTCGAGAACGAACCCGACATGAAGCGCGCGAATACGACCGCGCGGCCTTGCAATGCGTAGCCGCCAGCGCAGCCGCGCCACTCACCGGTGGCGATATAGGCGTCGATCTCGGCCGGCGTCAGACGTTTGAACGCGAGAATGGTTTCCGAGACGCGCAGGCGGGGCTTGGCGCCCGGCGCGATCAGGCAAATCCCGCCGATGACGCGGTGGCGACGCCCCGACAGCAGATTCAAGTGCCGCCGCGCTTCGGCCGGATCGTCGGTTTTCGGCAGCATGCGCCGCCCGCAGGCGACGATCGTATCGGCCGCAAGTACGAGCGCGGTGGGGCGCAGCGCGGCAACCGCCTCGGCCTTGCCAAGCGCAAGACGCGCGGCGAGTGCCCGCGGCGTTTCGCCGGGGCGTTCGGTTTCGTCGAGATCGGCGGGAAGGATTTCGGCCGGACTACGGCCGATTTGCGCCAGCAACTCGCGCCGGCGCGGACTCGCGGAGGCGAGGACGAGCGGCGGCGCCAAACCGGCCCCGCTTACTTGAAGCGGAACGTGATCCGACCCTTGGTCAGATCGTAGGGCGTCATCTCGACATTGACGCGGTCGCCCGCGAGCACGCGGATGCGGTTCTTGCGCATCTTGCCCGAGGTATGGGCGAGAACTTCGTGGTTGTTGTCGAGCTTCACACGAAACATCGCGTTGGGCAGGAGTTCCTGCACCACGCCCGAGAACTCGATCAGACCTTCTTTCGCCATGGATCTCCGGTTGGTTCTGGACTCCGCCCCAGGGGCGGGATCGGGGCCGCAACATGGCCCCGAAGCGGGGCGAGGTCAAGCCTCGCCCGCCCCGCCGGAATCGGCCGCGACCCCTTCGAAACGCTTGAGAATCCGCGTTCTCAGCCCGTCGCGCAGCGCGCGGTAGCCTTCCATGCGGGCCTCGCGGCTGCCTTCCTCGATCAAATTCGGGTCGAAAGTCGGCCAATACTCGACTTCGCAGGCCATGATCCGGGTGAGTTCCAGGGCCTTGTGATGGGCCTCGGGGCTCAACGTCACGATCAGATCGAAGGAGCTGTCGTGCAATTCGTCGAAGGTCTTCGCCTTATGGCGCTGGATGTCCACACCCAGCTCCGACAGCGCCGCGATCACGAAGGGATCGACGTCTTGGCGCTTCACGCCCGCGGAATCGACATAGACCTTGGTGCCAAGCAGCTTCTTTGCCAGCCCCTCCGCCATCGGCGAGCGGACCGAGTTGTGCGTGCAACAAAACAGGACGCTGCCGATCTTGTCGGTCATGGCGGCCGCGCCTAGCCCCGGATATGCAGAACGCAGATCAGCGTGAACAAGCGGCGCGCGGTGTTGAGGTCCATGACCATCTTGCCCTCCAGCCGGTCGCGCAGCAGCTGGGAGCCTTCGTTATGGACGGCGCGCCGCCCCATATCCAACGCTTCGATCTGCGAGGGCGAGAGCCGCTTGATCGCGTCGTAGTAGCTTTCGCAGACGGTGAAGTAGTCCTTGATCGTCGTGCGGAACGGCATCAGCGGCAGCGGATGCTTCTCGATCGCCGCGCCCGCCTCGGTCCTCAGATCGAAGATCAGGCGGTTTTCCTCGATCGACAAGGCGAGCTGATATGGCCCCTCCGGCCCGCCGACGAGTTCGACGCGGTTTTCGTCGAGCAAATCGAAAATCGCGACCGTGCGCTCGTGCTCGATATCCGCGTTGCGCCGGACACGCAAATTCTCGGCCAGGTCGATCTTGCAGATGCGATTGCGCTTCTCGCCCGACCCGTCCATCGCGTTATCTCCGATTTTTGGCAACCCGTATCGACAACGACCGCGCATGCGAGGCAAGACCCTCGGCCTTCGCCAAAGCAGTCCCCGCCCCCGCGAGCTTCGCGAGACCCTTCGCGTCCACGCCGATCAGCGTCGTGCGCTTCATGAAATCCGACGTGCCAAGGCCCGAGGAAAACCGCGCCGTGCGGCTGGTCGGCAGCACATGGTTGGGACCCGCGAGATAATCGCCCAGCGCCTCGGGCGTGTGCACGCCCAGGAAGATGGCACCCGCGTGGCGGATCTTGCGCGACAAGGCTTCCGCATCTTTGCAGGCGAGTTGCAAATGCTCCGGCGCCAATCGGTCCACCAGATCGACCGCGTCGGCCAGCTTCCTCACCACGACGATGGCGCCGTGATCGCGCCATGACGCACCGGCAATATCGCGGCGCGGATGGGTCGCGAGTTCGTCGTCCACCGCCGCGGACACGGCGGCGGCGAATTTCGCGTCGTCGACAATCAGCACCGATTGCGCGGTCGCGTCGTGCTCGGCTTGGGCCAGAAGGTCGACCGCGATCCAGCGCGGGTTCGCCGTTTTGTCGGCGACGATGCAAACCTCCGACGGACCCGCGATCAGATCGATGCCCACGGTTCCAAAGACCAACCGTTTGGCGGCGGCGACATAGGCGTTGCCGGGGCCGGTGATCTTGTCCACGGGCGCAATCGTCTTGGTGCCGAAGGCCAACGCCGCCACGGCCTGGGCGCCGCCGACGCGATAGATCTCGTCCACGCCGGCGATATCGCAGGCCGCGAGTACCAAGGGTTCGATATGGCCGCCGGGCGCGGGCACGGTCACGACCAGGCGCTTCACGCCCGCGACCTTGGCGGGGATCGCGTTCATCAGCACCGACGACGGATACGCCGCCTTGCCGCCGGGCACGTAGAGACCGGCCGCGTCGAGCGGGCTCCAGCGCCAGCCCAGCGACACGCCGGTCTTGTCCGTCCAGCGTGCACCCTCCGGCTTCATGCGCTTGTGGAACATGGCGATGCGCGCAGCCGCGACTTCCAGCGCCTTCAACGCGGATTTCGCGCAGGCTTTGCGCGCACGCGCGATTTCCGCCGCCGTCACGCGCATGGTTTTGGGCGTGAGGGTCAGCCGGTCGAAACGCTTGGTGTATTCGATCAGCGCCGCGTCGCCGCGCTTGCGCACGTCGGCGACGATCTTGGCGGCGGCGGCATCGGCGTCGTGCGACGACTCCTCGCGCGCCGCCAACAATGCCGCGAAATCGCGCGCAAAGCCGGGCTTCGTCGCGTCGAGCTTACGCGGCACGAACGACCTCCGCGATGCGATCGACCAAGGGGGCGATCTGCGCGTGACGGGTCTTCAACGCCGCGCGGTTGACGATGAGGCGCGAGGTGACATCGGCGATGCGCTCGATCTCGACCAAGCCGTTGGCTTTCAGCGTGGCGCCGGTCGAGACGAGGTCGACGATACGGCGCGCCACACCCAAGGCGGGCGCAAGCTCGATCGCGCCATTCAGCTTGATGCATTCGGCATGGACGCCGCGGCGCGCGAAATGCTTACGCGCGACATTCGGATATTTCGTCGCGACGCGCACATGCGACCAGCGGCGCGGATCGTCGCTGCCCGCCAGCTCCACCGGCTCGGCGACCGCGAGATGGCATTTGCCGATCCGCAGATCGAGCGGCGCGTAGATCTCGGGATAGTCGAACTCGACGATCACGTCGTCGCCCGCCACGCCGATATGCGCCGCGCCGAACGCGACGAAGGTCGCGACGTCGAAGGCGCGCGCGCGCACGATGTCGAGACCGGGATCGTCGGTCTTGAAACGCAACAGGCGCGTATTCGGATCGTCGAATTCAGGCTCGGGCGTGATCCCGGCACGGCGCAGCAGCGGCATCACCTCTTTCAAGATGCGGCCGTTGGGCAGGGCCAGGACAAGTTTTTCGTTCGGATTCAAGGTTCACAACACTCCGGATGGCGGCGGTTATAACCGCCGGCGGCCGGGCTGTCATGGCACGGAAAATGGCGGTCAGTTCAAATGGTTAGGCGACCGAATGTCGCGGGCGCCATTGCGTGGGCCAGGGCTCGCCCAGATCGCGCATCAGGCAGGCGATCGTCTTGCCTTCCAAACGCAGCTTCGCGTCGCCCGCGAAAACCATCGTGACGGCGCCGTCCTGCGCCTCGATGGTCAGCAATTCCAGCACCTTGCCGCGATCCTTCTGGTCAAGGCCCTTGCAGCGCACCGCATCGACGCCCTGGAAATGGATCGCGCAGTTGACGCGCTCGTAATTGGCACATGGCAGGAAGGCGACGTCGGGCACATCGTCGGGCGTGGGCGTTTGCGCATCCGGCGCGCTTTCCCACGTCTTGTCGCAATTCTCCCAGCGGAAGCGATTGGCGACGAGCACGAACTCCTTGGCGCCCGCTTCGAATTTCATATCGGCCATCGGGATCAGCGCGTCCTGAAGACAGGCGGCGACGATGCGGAAATCCTCCGCATCGGTCGCCTTCAGCTTCAGGCACTCACCCATCACGCCGCTTCCTTGACCCGCTCGATATCCGCCCCGCACGCGGCGAGCTTGGCTTCCAAGCGCTCGTAACCGCGATCGAGGTGATAGACGCGATTGACGATCGTCTCCCCTTGCGCGACCAGCCCGGCAATGACCAGCGACACCGAGGCGCGCAGATCGGTCGCCATCACGGGGGCGCCGGTCAGCTTGGGCACGCCGCGCACCATGGCCGAGCCGCCGTGTAGATTGATATTGGCGCCCATGCGGCGCAGTTCGGGGACGTGCATGAAGCGGTTCTCGAAGATCGTCTCGGTGATCATCGAGGCGCCTTCGGCCGTCGTCAACAGCGCCATCATCTGCGCTTGCAGATCGGTCGGGAAGCCGGGGAATGGCTCGGTCATAACGTCCACGCCGACCAGGGGCGCGTTGGTGCGGCGCACACGGACCCCGCGCGGCGTATCCTCGATCGTGACACCCGCTTGGGTCAGCGCCGTCGCGGCCGATGCGATCAGCTCGGTGCGCCCGCCGATCAACTCGACGTCGCCGCCGGTCGCGGCGGCGGCCATCGCGAACGTGCCGAGTTCGATGCGGTCGGGCAGAATCGAATGCGTCGTCCCCGACAGCTTCGTGCCGCCATGGATCGTCAGCGTATCGGTATCGATCCCTTCGATCTTGGCGCCCATCGCGATCAAACAGCGGGCGAGATCGCCGATTTCCGGCTCGCGCGCCGCGTTCGACAGCACGGTCGTGCCCTTGGCCAGCGTCGCCGCCATCATCAGATTTTCGGTGGCGCCCACCGAAACGAACGGAAACACGAAACGCGCGCCCTTCAAGCCGCCGGGTGCGAGCGCCTCGACATAGCCCTCGCGCAATTCGATCTTGGCGCCGAGCGCTTCCAGGCCCTTCAAATGAAGATCGACCGGCCGCGCGCCGATGGCGCAGCCGCCGGGCAGCGAGACCTTCGCCTTGCCTTCGCGCGCGACCAAGGGGCCGAGCACGAGGATCGAAGCGCGCATCTTGCGCACCAGATCGTATTCGGCCGTCGTATTGGAAATGTTGCGCGCGGTCAGCGCCAGCACGCGCCCCTGATGGCCGCCTTCGGCGTGGCCGTCCAGCGCGATCTCGACGCCCAGCGTGCCGAGCAGATTGGCAAGGGTGGTGATGTCGGCCAGATGCGGGATATTGGCGAGGCGCAGCGTCCCCTCGGTCAGCAGGCTCGCCGCCATCAAAGGCAGGGCCGCGTTCTTCGCCCCGCCGATCGGGATGCTGCCGACGAGGGACTTGCCCCCGCGAATACGAATTTTGTCCATGAGCCTCGTCGCCAACCGCGTTTGGAATCTCTTACCCCGCGGTTGTGGCGAAATCCAGGCCGCTTTGGGGAATCCTAAAAGCCGGCGCCAGGCTTGGCCAAATAGGCCTTTTCGGCCTCGGTGCTCGCCCGCCCCAAGATGGCGTTGCGATGCGGGAATCGGCCGAATTCGGCGATCACGTCGCGATGCTTGTGGGCGTATTCGACGACGTTCGCGCGCCAGGGCGTTTCGGGCAGCGCCTCCATCAAGGCGCAAGCCTCGTCCTGGGCGGCGCGGTCTTCGGCATGTTCGTAAGGCAAATAGACGAACATCCGCGCGACCGGGTCGAGCGCGCGGTCGAAGCCCTTGGCGACCGTCGCGCGCGCCGCCGCCAACGCCATCGCATCGCTCGCGAAAGCTTGCGCGGTGCCGCGATGAAGGTTGCGCGGTGCTTGGTCGAGCAGAAGGATGAGGGCGAGCGAGCCCTCCTCCGTATCGAGCCAGGATTTGAGATCGCCCTTCGCCGCGAGCGCGGCCAGGGGACCGAGTTTCGCGCGGCATTCGGCGTCGAACGCGTCGTCCTTCGCGAACCAGGCTTTGCGGAACTCGCCGGGTTCGCCCGCGAACCAGAATTCGAGCACGCCGCGGATCGCCGCCTCGGCTTCCATCGCCGCACGGCCGCGGGCCTGGGCCTTGCGCTTGCGCAAATTCATGCGCAGCGCCTCCGCCTCGCGCGTTTTGCGCCGGGCTTCTTCGAGCTGGGCGTGCAGGTTCTTTACGGTCATGAGCGGGGCGCCAATCGGTTGGACAGGAACGCGAGCGCGGCGCAACCCGCCATCACCGCGCACATCGGCAAGGCGGTGCCGTCGTCGAACAGCCCCGCGATCACGCTGGTCAATGCGCCCACGACGAATTGAAGCGCGCCCGCGAGCGCCGAGGCGGCCCCCGCGATATGCGGGAACGGCGACATGGCGCCCGCCATCGAGTTGGCGCCGATCGCGCCCATGGTGAACATGTAGAGGAAGATCGTGACGACCAACCCGATCAATCCGCCGAAACCGGTGATGCCGACCGCAAGAATGGCGAGCCCCACGAACAGCGCCACGGTGTGACCGACGCGCAAAGTGCGGTCGATTCCGAAGCGCGGCATGAAGCGGCCGTTAAGCGTGCTCGACAGCATCATCGCGATCACGTTCAGCCCGAACAGAAAGCCGTAGTATTGCGGCGGCACGCCGAAAATCTCGATGTAAACGAAAGGCGTGCCGGCGATATAGGCGAACATCGCGCCGAAGAAGAACGCGCCGCCGAAAGCGTAGGACAGAAAGCGGCGGTTGAACGCGAGTTCCGAATAGGCCGCAAGGACCGACCGCCAATGCGCGGAGCGCCGCTTTTCCGCGCCATGCGTTTCGGGAATGCGGAACAGCGCGAACAGAATGATCGCCGTCGCAAAGACCAGCACGACGAAGATCGCGCGCCAGCCCAGCCATAACTCGACGACGCCGCCGATCATGGGGGCGAGCATCGGGGCGGCACCCATCACCAGCATCATCAACGACATCATCACGCCCGAGCGCTCGCGGTCGAACACGTCGCGCACCATCGCGCGCACCATAACCGGCGCCGCGCAAGCGCCCACCGCCTGCAGGAATCGCGCGGCGATCAGAAAATCGTTGCTCGGCGCAAACGCCGCCGCGATCGACCCGGCGGCGAAGATCAGCAAACCCGCGACCGTCGGCCAGCGGCGCCCGAAGCGGTCGCCGATCGGTCCCCAGACGAGTTGCCCGGCCCCGAAACCGGCGAAGAACACGCCCAGGGTCAACTGCACCTCGTGCTGACTGGCCCCGAACTCGCGCCCGATCGCCGGCAAGGCCGGCAGGTACATATCGACCGACAAGGGCGCAACGCCCATCAGGCCGCCCAAGACGGCCACGAATACCTTGTCGCCCGGCCAGGGTTCCGGCCGGGGTCCGCCTTCCAACGCCTTGAACATGATGTGCGTTGTAGGCCGCGCGATTAGATCGCGTCGAGCGGGATTTTCAGATAGCGCGTGCCGTTCGCTTCGGGCGGCGGCAATTCGCCGGCCCGAATATTGACCTGAATAGACGGCAACAGCAGGACCGGGGCCGCTAGCGTCTTGTCGCGGGATTCCCGCATTTTTACGAAGGAATCCTCGTCGATTCCGTCGCGGACATGGATGTTGCCCGCGCGCTGCTCGGCCACGGTCGTGGACGTGCGCGGCCCCCGCGATTCCGGCGGGTAGTCATGGCAGACATGCAGGATCGTATCGCCCGGCAGGGCAAGGACGCGGCGGATCGAACGATAAAGCGTGCGCGCGTCGCCGCCGGGAAAGTCGCAGCGCGCCGTGCCCAGATCAGGCATGAACATCGTGTCACCCAGAAAGATTTGCGCCGGTCCGTCGCCCGTTTCCAGCGCCAGCATCATGCAAGACGGCGTGTGGCCGGGCGTATCCCACGCCGTCAATCTGGTGCCGCCGATATTGATCGTATCGCCCTCGCCCAATAAACGGTCGAATTGCCGTCCGTCCACCGCGAAGGTTTCGTCGAGATTGAGGATCTTGCGCCATGTCGCCTGGACCTTGCCGACCTTGGCGCCGGTCGCGACCTTGGCGCCGAAGCGCTTTTTGAACCAAGGTGCCGCCGACAAATGATCGGCATGGGCGTGGGTTTCGATGACCCAGTCGAGCGCGCAATCCCCGACCAGCGCCGCGAGTTTCTCGGCCGTGGCGGTCGAGGTGCGGCTCGCCTTGGGATCATAGTCGAGGACCGGGTCGATCACCGCCGCGCGCCGGGCTTTGCGGTCGGCGACGACGTAGCCGACGGTCCCCGTCACGGGATCGAAAACGGATTCGACGGCGATCGCACTCGGCATGGCCAGGCCCCTTGAACTTTAGAGTTCTCTAATATATATCTTGCGACGAGGAGACATACAATGTCCATTCCGATGACCGAAGTCGACGCCGCCACGCTGAAGTCCTGGATGGATCGCGGCGAAGCCGTGCTGGTCGACGTGCGCGAGGAAAACGAATTCGCGCGCGAAAGCATCCCCGGCGCGACGCTGGTTCCGTTGTCGAAATTCGACCCGGCCCAGGTTCCGGCGGCGAACGGCAAGAAGCTGGTCGTGCATTGCCTGTCCGGCAAACGTTCGGCCAACGCGCAAGCCCAGCTCGCCAAGGCGGGCATTGCGGCGATCAACTTTTCCGGCGGCATCATGGGCTGGAAGGCGGCGGGCCTGCCGATCCGCGAAAACAAATCCGCGCCCTTGCCGATGATGCGGCAAGTGCAGATCGCAGCGGGTTCGCTGGTTCTGACCGGCGCCGTGCTCGGCACCTTCGTCCATCCCGGCTTCTATGCCTTGTCGGCGGCGGTCGGTGCGGGCTTGATTTTCGCGGGCGCCACCGGCTGGTGCGGCATGACCAGCGTACTGGGATTGCTGCCCTATAACCGCCGCGCCTAACCCGGATCGCGGCCCAGCGCGCGCAGCGCCTCGCGCGTGCGCTGGATTTCGTCGTCGATGACGCGGCGATAGGCTTCGTAAAGCGCCGGCGGGATATTGTCGAACGTGCCGGTCTGGCTCGCGCGCAATTGCGCCAGGCGGCGTTCGAGCCGGAACACTTGCGCGGCGTTGTCGTCCTCGCGCCCCGCCTCCAGGCGCGCGACGATCGACGCAATGCGTTCGCGCAGGGCTTTGCGCATATCCTCGTCCAACGGCCGGTCGAGCAGGACTTCCATCTGCGCGGCGAGTTTTTCGAATTCGAAGCGCACATCGACCGGCGGACGCTCCTGCGCGAACACCGGCATGGCGATCAAGGCGAGAAGAAGCGCGAGCGCCTTCATGCGCCTTTGGCGTGATGGTAGACGTGCCACAGAAACAAGGCGCCGGCCGAACGATGCGGGCGCCACGCTTCGCCAAGTTTGCGCAAGCGCTTCTCGTCGGGCCGCGTGCGCAGCTTCTTTAAAATCCGCATCGCTTCCTGCAACGCGAGATCGTTGCCCGGCCACACATCGGGCCGGCGCATCGCGAACAGCAGATAGATCTCCGCACTCCAGCGGCCGAGCCCCTTCAATTTGGTGATCGTCGCGATCGCGTCTTCGTCTTCCGCCGCGTGCAGATCGTCGAAATTCAGCGTGCCCGACACGACCGCTTCGGCGAGCCCGCGGATATAGGACGCCTTCTGGCGCGACAGGCCCATCGTGCGCAAAACGTCGTCGGGCGTCTCGATGATGCGGATCGGCTCCATCGCGCCCAAACCCGCTTCGAGCTTGTTCCAAATCCCGGTCGCGGCCGCGACCGAGACTTGCTGCGCCACGATCGCGCGCGCGAAACCGACGAAGCCGATCGGCCGCGCGCGCGGCTTGGGGTAGCCGATGCGCGGCAGCCATTCGGCGACATGCGGGTCGAGTTCAGCGAGTTTGTCGATGCCCCGGCGCAGATCGCGCCGCGCCTTCGCTTCCGACACGGTCTGTAGCTGCGGGGGCATATCGCGTGGACGTCAAGCGTGCGTGTGGCTCAACGTGTCGGTCAGCGTCGTCAAACGCGCGAGCAAATAGTCGGCCGTATCCGGATCGGCGTCGTCGACCTTGGTCAACACGCGCTCGATCATCTTGCGCCGGAAGCGTTCGCGATCGGCGGGGCCGCCGTCGTATTGCGTTTCCAAAGCGACTTCGAGCGCGGCCTTCACCGCCGGATACAAGGCGGGCGGCATATAGGCGCGTTCGTAGATGTATTTGAGACCGCCCGCCGGATCGTAGATCAGCTGGCGCGCGCGCTCGATCGGGAAATCGGCGCGCAAGGCAAGGCCGCGCTCGAACAGGAATAGATCGCCCATGCACAAGGCGCGGATGACGATGCCCGGATCGAGACGGCCGGTCGAATGGAGCTGCGCGGCTAGCGCCGCGACATCCTGCTCGCCCGATTCCAGCGACGTGCCGACGGTCGCGATTTCGCGGGCACTGGCGGCGAGGCTCGCGGCGAGATCGGGCGACACATCGTCGCGCGCGATCAGCTTCTCCTTGATGGATTCCGAAGCGAGCGCGTAGAGCTTTTCGAGTGCCCGCACCGGCAGCTTGCGCCGCGCGGCGAGTTTTTCCTGCACCAGCGACGCTTTGCCGTGCTTGTCGACCAGACGCTCCGCCGTCGCGTCGGACAATGCGGCCCCTTCGTTGCCCGCGAGCGTCGCGGCGACGCGCGTGGTGCCCTGATCGACCAGCGTGCGCGCGACCGCGTCGGACACGGCTTTGCGCCCGGCGATGGCGACCTGCTTTTCCTCCGAACGCGACTTCACAATCTCCACGAGTTCGGCGTCGGAGAAGGCGAGCGATTCGCGCAGCAGCGGCAGTGCGACCTCGTCGATATCCTTGGCGAGGGCGAGCCCCAGGCCCTGCGGCAATTGCGGCGCGCTTTTGAGATGCTGGGCGAGCGCTTGGCGCACGGTCGCCATCGCGTCCTGCGCCATCAGCATCAGCACGCTTTCGGCTTCCACGCGCTCGGCCGGCGACAAACCGGCATCGGAATAGACCGCGGCGACTTTCGCCGCCATCTCGGCGCGCGTCGCGGCGGACTGATCGCCCGAAAGTCGCGCGATGTCGGCTGGGGTTAGCTTGGCCATGCCGCTATTCTCCGCTCGCCGCCGGGGTGTGGGCAAGGCGCGAATGAGTCGCGCCGACCGATCCGGTCACATGAACATTCTGCATCTTTCCCCCGATCTTTCGCAACCGTTTGACGGGCCTAACCGCCCGCCCGTACAACGATCCCGGTCATACGGGAGAATCGCGCAATGGATGGGGGCGAACGGGTCGAACTGTCGAGGCCCGTGGGCGACACGGTCAAGGCGACCACCTGTTATATGTGCGCCTGTCGCTGCGGGATCAAAGTTCATCTCAAAAACGGCCAAATCCGCTACATCGAGGGCAACAAAGATCATCCGGTGAACCGCGGCGTGTTGTGCGCCAAGGGTTCGGCCGGGATCATGAACCATTACAGCCCCGCGCGGCTTAGGAAGCCCTTAAAGCGCGTCGGCGAGCGCGGCACGGGCAATTTCGTCGAGATCGAATGGGACGAAGCGCTGGGTATGCTGGCCCAGCGTTTGGCCCATATCCGCGCGACCGATCCCAAGAAGCTCGCCTTCTTCACCGGCCGCGACCAAAGCCAGTCTTTGACCGGCTGGTGGGCCAATCAATTCGGCACCCCCAATTTTGCGGCGCATGGCGGCTTCTGCTCGGTCAATATGGCCGCCGCCGGGCTCTACACCATCGGCGGCTCGTTCTGGGAGTTCGGCGAGCCCGATTGGGACCATGCCGAGTACTTCCTTATGTTCGGCGTGGCCGAGGATCACGATTCCAATCCGATAAAAGCGGGCATCGCCAAGCTGAAGGCGCGCGGCGCCAAATTCGTATCGGTCAATCCGGTCAAGACTGGCTATCAGGCCGTCGCCGACGAATGGATCGGCATCGCGCCGGGCACCGACGGATTGCTCGTGATGGCGCTGATCCACGAGCTTCTCAAAGCCGACAAGATCGATCTCGAATTCCTGGTCAAATACACCAACGCGCCGTGGCTGGTGCGTGAGCACGATGGCTTGTTCGCGCGCGATGCGGCGGGCAATCCGCTGTGCTGGGATTCGCGCACGAACGCACCCGCGAGCGCGCTTTCGGTCGACGTGCAGCCCGCCTTGGTCGGCGAATTCACGTTGGCCGACGGCACCAAGGCGACGCCTTCGTTCGAGTTGATGGCGCGGCGGTATTTGTCGCCCGATTACGCGCCCGAAGCGGTTGCGGCGCAATGCGGCGTATCCGCCGACACGATCAAACGCATCGCGGCGGAACTCGCGCAAGCGGCATTCGAAAAGCAGATCGTGCTCGATCAGCCCTGGACCGATTGGGCCGGACGCAGGCACGAGAAGACCGTGGGCCGGCCGGTGTCGATGCATGCGATGCGCGGCATCTCCGCCCATTCCAACGGTTTCCAGACCTGCCGCGCGATCCATGTGCTGCAAATCCTGCTTGGCGCCATCGATGGGCCGGGCGCGTGGCGCTATAAATCGCCCTTCCCGCGCCCCTGCCCGCCGGGGCCGAAGCCCACCGGCAAGCCCGAGCAAGTCGCGCCCAATAAGCCGATGGGCGGCATGCCGCTCGGCTTCACGCTGGGGCCAGAAGACCTGCTGCTCGACCGCGACGGCAAGCCGATGCGCATCGACAAGGCGTATTCCTGGGAATCGCCGATCGCCGCGCACGGCCTGATGCATATGGTGATCGCCAATGCCTGGGCGGGCGATCCCTACGAGATCGACACGCTGTTCATGTACATGGCGAACATGGCGTGGAACTCGTCGATGAACTCGTCGGGCACGATGCGCATGCTGACCGACAAGAAGGCGGATGGCAGCTATCGCATTCCCTTCATCGTCTACGCCGATGCTTACGCCAGCGAGACGGTCGCCTATGCCGATCTCGTTTTGCCCGACACGACCTATCTGGAACGCTGGGATTGCATCTCGCTGCTCGACCGGCCGATCGGCTCGGCCGAAGGTCCGGGCGATGCGATTCGCCAGCCGGTGGTGAAACCCGATCGCGACGTGCGCCCCTTCCAGGACGTGCTGATCGATCTGGGCGCGCGGCTCAAACTGCCGGGCTTCACCGAAGCCGACGGCACGGCGAAATTCCCCGGCGGCTATGCCGATTACATCGTCAACCATCAGCGCAAACCCGGCGTGGGGCCGCTCGCCGGTTTCCGGGGCGCCGACGGTTCGAAGTCGGGTGTCGGCGAGCCCAATCCCGATCAGTTGCAGCGCTATATCGACAATGGCGCGTTCTGGCGCCATCACCTCGAACCCGATCAGCTTTATTACAAGCATGCGAATAAGGGCTATCTCGACGCGGCCGTGAAACTGGGCCTCATCGACAAGCCCGACCAGATCGTCATGCAGATATATTCCGAACCCTTGCAGCGTTTCCGCAATGCGGCGCGTGGGATCGGCCCCGTGCCCTGCCCGCCCGAACATCGCGCGCGCATCGAAGCCTATTGCGATCCGCTGCCCTTCTGGTACGCGCCCTTCGAAGGCGAGCGTATCGCGAAGGATCAATTCCCGCTGCACGCGATCACGCAGCGCCCGATGCCGATGTACCATTCCTGGGGCTCGCAGAACGCGTGGCTGCGCCAGATTCTGAACGAGAACCGGCTCTACGTGCATCGCGAAACGGCGAAGGCGCACGGTCTCGACGATGGCGACTGGGCCTGGATCGTGTCGCATCACGGTCGCGTGAAGGCGCAGATCAAAACGATGGAGGGCGTGAATCCGCTCACCGTCTGGACCTGGAACGCGATCGGCAAGCGCAAGGGTGCGTGGAACCTTTCCGAAGATTCGCGCGAAGCCAATAAGGGCTTCCTGCTGAACCACGCGATCTCGGAACTTCTGCCGGCCAAAGACGGTGAAGGCCGCGTGTCGAATTCCGATCCGATCACCGGTCAAGCCGCTTGGTTCGATCTGCGCGTGCGACTGGAAAAAGCCGATCCGGTTGAAGCGGGCGTGACCGCGCCGTTGCACCCCACGCTGGGAACACCGCCCAACATGCCCGCCCGCCCCGACATTTTGCGCTACGGCAAGGAATTCCGCCGATGACCGCCTATACGCAAGGCACCAAACGACTGGGGCTCGTCATCGACCTCGACACCTGCGTCGGCTGTCACGCCTGCGCGGTGAACTGCAAGGAATGGAACACCGGCGGCCACTCGGCCCCCTTGCCCGATCGCGACCCCTATGGCGCCGATCCGGCGGGCGTGTGGTTCAACCGCATCCACACATTCGAAGCTGGCGAAGGCCCGACGAGCCGCACCGTCCATTTCCCGAAATCGTGTCTCCATTGCGCCGAGCCGCTTTGCGTCACCGTCTGCCCGACGGGCGCTTCGTATAAGCGCACCGAAGACGGCATCGTGCTGGTCAACGCCGATACGTGCATCGGCTGCAAGCTGTGCTCCTGGGCCTGCCCTTACGGGGCGCGCGAATTCGACGACGACGACGGCGTGATGAAGAAATGCACGCTGTGCGTCGACAAGATCTATAACGAGACGCTGCCCGAGGCCGAGCGCGTGCCCGCTTGCGTATCGACCTGCCCCGCCTCGGCGCGGCATTTCGGCGATTTGGGCGATCCCGATTCGGCCGTGTCGCAGCTCGTCGCCGAACGCGGCGGCTATGAATTGATGCCCGAAATGGGCTACGCGCCGACCAATCGCTATCTGCCGCCGCGCGCGGCAAAAACGACGCAAAGCTGCGCGCCCCTCGAAACCAAGGTCGATCCCAACACGCTGCACCCCGTGCTGCGCTGGGTCGACAAATTCCTGTCGCGTTGAGCGGCCATGCATCCCGCCCTTTCCGTCATCGTTTTCACGACCGCCTCGGGGGCCGGCTACGGCTTGCTCGCCTTGATCGGCTTGTTCAACGCGCTGGGCCTGATCCCGGCCGCGTCTTGGTTCGGCTTTTGGGCGCTGGGCTTGGCGCTAATCCTGATCGCGGGCGGCTTGCTGACCTCGACCGCGCATCTGGGCCATCCCGAACGCGCGTGGCGCGCGGTCAGTCAGGTCCGCACCTCTTGGCTCAGCCGCGAAGGTGTCGCGGCGCTGCTGACCTTCCTGCCTTTCGGCGCGTTCGGCATTGCCTGGGTGTTCTTCGCGAAGACCGAGGGCGTGTGGGCTCTGCCCGGCCTGATCGCGGCGTTCGGATCGGCGGTCACCGTGTTCACCACGGCGATGATCTATCGTTCGCTGAAGCCAATCCATCAATGGCACAACAAACATACCGTGCCGGTCTATCTGGCACTGTCGCTGGCGACGGGTGCCGTGCTGCTCAACGCGCTGACGCTGATTTGGGGCCATCCGCAGAAGGTCGTCGGCATCGTGGCCCTCGTCGCGTTGCTGCTGGGCTATTGGGCCAAGCGCCGCTATTGGCATTTCATCGACACGACGAAATCCGCCTCGACGCCCGAAAGCGCCACCGGCCTGGGGGCACGCGGCAAGGTGCGGCTGTTCGAAGCGCCGCACCAAGCGGACAATTATCTGATGCGCGAAATGGGCTTCCAGGTCGCGCGCAAACACGCCGCGAAGCTGCGCAACATCGCGGTGCAGACGCTGTTCGTCGGCCCGCTGATCCTAACGGTGCTGGCGTTGGTGCTGCCCGGCCCCGCCGCCGCCTTCGCCGCCGTTTTGGCGGCGGCGAGTGCGACATTGGGGGTGGGCGTCGAGCGCTGGCTGTTCTTCGCCCAAGCGAAGCACAGCGTGACGCTCTATTACGGCGCCACGGAAGTCTGACACGTCACATCAGGACGCTCGGCAGCCATGTCACCGTCGCCGGCCAGAGCGACAGCAGCGCGAAGAAGCCGATCATCGCCCAGATGAAGGGCAATGAAACGCGCACGAACTCCTCGAAGCTGCACTTCATGATGCCGCATACCGTGTACATGATCACGCCGACGGGCGGCGTGTTGCCGCCGAAGGTGATCAGAATGACGATCACGACGCCGACGTGGACCGGGTCGAAGCCCTGCGCGATCAAGGCGGGCAGCAGCAACGGCGTCAGCAGCAGCACGTTGACCGTCGCCTCCATGATCATGCCCGCGACGAACAAAATCGCCAGCACCAGGAATAGCGTCATATAGGGGCTGTCGAAACCGGCCAGCATGTCGCTGAATGCCTGCGGCCCCTGTTCCAGAATGATGACGTGGCCCAGCGCCGCCGCCATCACGATGATCAGCATAACCATGCCCAGATCGTGAACCGAATGGCGCACCGCCTCGCAGAAGGCGGGCCAGGTCATCTCGCGATGCACGGCCAAGCCGACGAACAGCGCATAGACGACGACGATCGCGCCCGCTTCGGTCGCCGTGAATGCGCCGAAACGGAATCCGGCCAGCAGGAACACAGGGAACATCAAGGCCCAGAAGCATTCCTTGCCGGCCTTCAACACCTCGGACAGCGTCGGGCGTTCGGTCAACTCGGGCGCATAGCCTTCGCGTCGAGCGATATAGGCGACCACGCCCATGATGACGACCGTCATTAGAATGCCTGGGATGACGCCGCCGATCAGCAGGCCGCCGACCGACACCTCGTTGACGAAGCCGAAAAGCACCAAACCGATCGACGGCGGAATCGTCGCCGTGATGACGGAGCTGAACGCGATCGAACAAGCGGCGAAGCCCTTCGAATAACCGCGCTTGATCATCGCGGGGCCGAGCAGACGCGCTTCCATCGCCGCGTCGGCGACGGCCGAGCCGCAGATGCCGCCCATCAGCATCGACAGCACCACCGCGACTTGGGCGAGTCCGCCGGCCATCCAGCCCGTCAGCAGCCGCGCGAAGCGCAGCAAACGTTCGGTGATGCCCGACGTATTCATCAAATTGCCGCCCAAGATGAAGAAAGGCACGGCGAGCAGCGGATAGGATTGCGTGACGGCATACATGCGCTCGATCGCCACGCTGGCGGGCATGTAGTCGCCGAACATGTAAGCGGGCGCGGAGGCGAGCGCCAGCGCGAACGCCACCGGCATGTTCATCGCGAGGAACAGGGCGAAAAGCAGTCCGACAAGCGTCAGCATCACATCACCTCGCGCGCTTCGTCGCCGGCGGGCCGGATATCCTCGCCGCGCAAGCGCTTCATCAAATGGTCGATCAGCGTGATCAACAGCAGCGCGAATCCAACCGGCAACGCCGCCGTGGCAACCGCCGACGTGACTCCGGTGATCGGCAGCGGACGCATGCCCGTCACCTTCGCGAACAAATATCCGTAATAGACGAGCGCCGCGATCATCGCGCCCGCGAGCAGGACGTTGACGACTTCCAGCAGCCGCCGGGCCCCGGCGGGCAGGAAATTCGCCAGCATGTCGACGCTGAAATGCCCGGCCTTCTTAAGCGTGAGATCGGCGGCGAAGACGCAGAGCCAGACATAGGCGGCTTGCGTCACCTCGATCGCCCAGATGACGGGCGACCCGAAATAGCGCCCGATCGACGCGACGACGACGAGCGCGACGATAACGCAGAGCAGCGTGCCCGCGGCGACCATTTCGGCCCTGCGGATCGTCTCGAGTGCGGAAGTCCACATGACGGCGATTCCCGTTGATGTTCGCCCGGCGACGCCGCCCGCCCCGGCGAAGGGACGGACGGCGCGCGGGATAGCGTTACTGACCGATTGCCTTGCGGGCTTCCTCCACCGGCGCGGTCAGGCCGAGCTCGGCGTAGATCGGCTTTACGGCCTCGCGGAACGGGGTCTTGTCGACCTGCGTCACGCGCACGCCGCGCTTGCGGATGTCGGCGAAGATTTCCTCCGCCTGCTCCACGTTGGCCTTGAGAGCTGCGGCCCCCGCCTTCTTGGCTTCCTCCATCACGATCTGGCGATGCGCGGCGGGCAGCGACTGCAGCCACTTCTCGCCGACGATCAGGCCGGACATCAGATAGATGTGCTCGGTCAACGTGATGTCGGTCACGACTTCGTAAAGACGCGCACCCCGGATCGCGGCGGGCTGGGCCTCGGCGGCGTCGATCACGCCGGTCTGGATCGACGGATAGACTTCCGCCCAAGCCATCGGCGTCGGCGTGGCCCCCATCGCGCCGATCGTCTTGAGCCACAGCGGCTCTCCGATCGTGCGCATACGCACGCCGCGCAGATCGGCGGGCGTCTTGATCGGCTTCTTGGTCAGCATGTGGCGCGCGCCCTGGTACCAATTGAACGACAGCAGGCGCAGGCCAGTCTTGTTGACCAGTTCGGTGTTCCACTTCTCGAAGGTCGGCGTGTCGACGAACTTGGCGAGCTGCTCGACGCTGTCGAACGCGTAGGGCGCCACGAGCGCGTTGAATTGCGGCACGAACGGCGCCATGCGCGAGCCTTCGACGAAGGTGCCGACATTGGCGCCGGCCTGGGCCTGGTCCATCATGTTCTGCGTGTCGCCGAGCTGCGAATTTGGGAAGATCAGAACTTCGACTTCCTTGTTCGTGCGCGCCTCGACGTCGCGCTTCATCTGTTGCGCGGCGATGATCAGCGGATCGTTGGGGGCGAGCACCGCGCCCAGGCGCAGCGTCGACTTCGCCTCGGCGCCGGCGGCGGCGAACATGGCCAGCGCCAGAGCGCCGCAAAGCGTGGAAATTTTCCGCATTTCTATCCTCCCGATTTTCTTGCTTGGGTTGACTTACTCGACGACAGCGCCGGCCTGCTTCCGTCCGGCGCCTATTTCCGGTCGCGCTGGGCGCGGCGCGGCGGCCCCTCGCCTTCGACCGCGAAATATCCTTTGTTCTCGCCCATCAGGACCTCGACGCTGGCGAACAGCCCGCGCAGATGGGCGCGCAACGCTTCGGTGGCGCCGCGCAGGTCGCGGCGGATCACGCCGTCCACGATCGCGGCGTGTTCGGTCAGGATCGCCGCGAGCTTCACCTCGCGGCGGATGATCAAATGGCGCACGCGGTCCATCTGCGCTTTCGCGTTCTCGACGACCGGCCAGACCGCCGGATGCCCGGCGATCGCCATCATGAAGGCGTGCATCGCCTCGTCCGCCGCGAAAAAAGCGTCCAGATCCCCCGCCTTCTTGCTCGCACGCTGCACGTCGAGAAAGCCGCGCAGCCGCGCGGCGGCGGCGGCATCGAGCCGGTCGATCGCGCCGCCCAGCGCCGCGCACTCCAGCGATTCGCGAACGAACTGGCTGTCGTAGACTTCCGCCAAGTCGATCGGCGCCACGAACGAGCCGAATTGCGGATAGATATCGACGAGCCCTTCGTCGGCGAGCTTGATCATCGCCTCGCGCACGGGCGTGCGGCTCACGCCGAGGCTAGCGGAAAGATCGGCCTCCGACAGCGGGGCGCGTGGCACAAGGCGGCCGTCGACGATTTCCCGGCGCAGATACTGATAGGCTTGCTGCGCGATCGTCACGCGCCGCTCGGCGACGAAAAGGGGCTTGCGCCTGGGCGCCGCCGCCTTCGCCGCGGCTTTGCCGCCGCTCGCCGTTCCCGTCCGCATCGTCGCGTTCCCCCGGCTTCCCGCCGTTTCCCGACTAAAGCACTACCATACTAGTACGGTATCGAGTCAACAGCCGCGTGCCACTTCATCGGAATACCACTTCCGGATAACGAAAAAGGCCGGCGGAAGTACCGCCGGCCTTCGATATTTGCTGCGCCGGAATTCCCGGCGAGATACGGGCTTACCTGCGTTTCTTCTTTTTCTTCTCGGCTTCGAACGCGGCGGCCATCTCGGCTTCCGGCGGATAGAGGCCGAAGATCGACTGCCCCTTCATCACGCGCTTTTCGACGAAGTTCTCGAACTCCGTCATGCGCGTCGCTTCCTCGGCGATTTCGTCGGCGAGGTGCGCCGGGATCACCGCCACCGCTTCGCCGTCGCCCACGATCACATCGCGCGGATAGACCGCGACGTCGCCGCAGCCGATCGGGTTGTCGATGTCGAGCGCGTGGTGACGCGTGAGGTTCGTCGGCGACGACGGGCGATTGGCATAGGCCGGGAAGCCCAATTCGACGATCGCCGGCGTGTCGCGGAAGCCGCCGTCGGTGACCACGCCCGCCACGCCGCGCTTCATCAGGCGCGTGACGAGAATATTGCCGGCCGACGCGGCCAGCGGGTCCTTGCGCGAGTCGATCACGAACACGCAGCCCGGCGGGCATTGTTCGATCGCCACGCGCTGCGGATGCTTGCGGCCCGCGAAACCCGAGATCACGTCCAGATCCTCGCGCGCAGGGATGTAGCGCAGCGTGAACGCCTCGCCCACCATGTTGGGACGGCGCTTGCCGACAGGGGCGACGGGGAATACGCCCTGCATCACGACGTTGCGGAAGCCCTTCTTCATCAGGGCGGTCGACAGAGTAGCGACGCTGACTTTCGACAGTGCCGCGCGCGTTTTCGCGGAAAGCGGTTTGTTGGCCATGTTCCTCACGCTACCGCCGCAACAGCGCGGCGATCATTTTGATGTTGTGCGCAAGTCAGTAGCACAAGGCTTCGCAAACGACCAGCGCGCGCGATCTTTTCGCCGGGGATTCAGTGCAACCGTTTGTCCCGCCCGATCAACGCGCGTCGGCCATGCGCCGATGCACGGGGCACGGCGCCGATCCGTGCGCGAGGCAGAACGTGCCGACGAATTTCGACATCTCGGCGGCCGCACTCGCCGCCCCGGCATTCGTCGCGTCGAGCCTTGCGGCGGCCGCTTCCGCTTTGCGGCGCAACGCGGCTTCGTCGATCGTCAGCAACTTGCCGTCCGCCAGCACCGTACGGCCCGCGATCATCACCTTGTCGATCGACGCGCCGGATTCGCCGAACACGGTCTGCGTCATCGGGTTGCGGAACGGCACGAAATTCGGCGCGTCGAGGCGCAGGAACACGATATCGGCGGCGTAGCCGGGGGCGAGCTTGCCGATCTTGTCGAAGCCCAGCAGCGCCGCCGAGCCTTCGGTCGCCAGCGCGAAGGCTTCGTCGGCCGACAGCCAGCGCTCGAAATCGGGCCCGCGCAGACGCGACAGGAACGACGCGAGGCGCGTCGCCTCGAACATGTTCTGTCCGTCCGACGTGTTGGTCGCGTCGGTGCCGATGCCCACGCGCAAGCCAGCGTCGAGCATTTCGCGCACGGCGGCCACGCCCGACCCCAAACGCAGATTGCTGGGCGGGTTATGCGCGACCGCGCAGCCCTTGTCGGCAAGGCGCTTGATGTCGTCGGGCTCGAGCCAAATCCCATGCGCGCCGCTGAACTCCGGCCCGAGCACGCCAAGCTTGTCGAGATGCTCGACCATCGTGCAGCCGTAACGCGCATGCGCCGCGAGGGCTTGCGGCTTCGACTCGCAAAGATGGGTCTGGAAGCGCAACCCGGTGTCGCGCGCGAGCCGAGAGGCGGCGATCAAGAATTCGTCGCTGGCATGCAGCGGAATGGTCGGCGCCACGCCGGGGCGCACCATCGCGCGATCATGCGGCCAAGTCTCGATCGCCTTTCGCACGGTCGCGAGGCTGATCTCGAAACCCTGCATCGCCATGGCGGCGGCTTTGGCTTTATGCGGCTCGGGGATCGCGTCGAGCAAGGCCGGGAAGGCCTGGAACAGCGTGCGGTCGGCGAGCATCGGCGCGACGACCGCGCGCATGCCGGCATCGGCATAGGCTTGGCCCACCGCATGCGCGCCCTCGACCGAGGGGGCCGGAATTTCGACGAACAGATCGAACGCGGCCGTGCAGCCGCGCCTGATCATCTCGACCGCCGACAAGGCCGCCGAAATGTATTTGTCCTCCAGCGTGCGCGAACCATTGATCGCGCCGTTGCCGGTGAGGAACAATTCCAGGGGTACACGATCGGCGACCGCCCCGCGCCCCAGCCCGCCATGGGCATGGGTGTGGGAGTTGATCAGACCGGGGATCAGCAGCCGGTCGGACGCGTCCAGCGTTTCGGCCGCCGGCGCTTCGATCTTGCCGATTTCCGCGATGGCGCCGTCGACGACCAGAATATCGGCGTGGGGCGCTTGTCCGGTTTTGGAATCGAGAACGCGCCCGCCGGTGATTTTCAGCGGGCGCGTTCCGGTCATGGGCTTGTCCTCAGTTGGTCAGATACACCAGCTCGCGCTCGGCGCGCGGCGGCAGGAAAGAGCGGTTGAAAATCTCCGACGGCGCGGGCGTGCGGGTCAAGCCATAACCCTGCACGACCATGTCGATCGAGCGCGCCAACCGGTCGTCCTTCACGTCGCCCGCCCCAATCTCCTTCGCTTCGGCCGAAATCATCAGCTTTTCGTAGGCGAAGCGCAGGCGGCGCTGCTCGACCGGAATATCGACCAGCTGGTCGAACTTCTTCACGGACTCCATCGCGCCGCCGATATCCTTGCCGACATCGATCGTGGCTTGGCTGACGGCGCGCACGAGGCCCTGCACCGCGCGGGGATTTTCCTTCAGCAGCTTTTGCGAGACCATCAACCCGTTCGAGTAGAGGTCCATGCCGAAATCGCCGAACGGGAACCACGTGTAATCCTTGTCGGGGTCCTGGCCGAGACCGACCAGATTGAAGTAGCTGGTGATGTTGAACACCATCGCCGCGTCCATATGGCCCTGGATCAGCATCGGCTCCTGCAGATTGGGCGCCATGGTCGTGAACTTGATCTTGGATAGATCGAGATTGTTGACCTTGGCGAAGACCGGCATCAATCGCGTGGTCGGCGTGCCTTGGGCACCGCCCAGCGTCTTGCCTTCGAAATCCTTGATCGTCTTGATGCCGCTGGCGTTGCGCGCGACCACGGCGAAGGGCGGCTGCGTCCACATCTGGAATACCATCACCGGCGCCATGCCCGGCGAGGAAGCCGCGTTCTGGATGATCGCGTTGATGTCGCCGAAGCCCGCGTCATAGGCCCCACCCATGATGCGCGTGATCGTGGCGCCCGAGCCTTCGCCCTGGTCGATAACCACGTTCAAACCTTCGCGGGCGAAATAGCCCTTGTCGCGCGCCACGAAGAACGCGGCGTCCGACCCTTGGGTTTTCCAACCCAGCGTAAAGCGGATCGTGGTCGGTTGCTGGGCGATGGCCGTGCCGGCCGCCAGGGCGAAAGCGCCGGCGAAGGCGAGGGTTTTGAGCAGATTCCGCATCGGGGGGCTCCTGTGAAGGGTGAAACCGGCGCGAATTCAGCATGTTCCGTGCCAGGAACGGTCCGCTTGACCCGAAGCCCATGCCTGGGTTACGCATGGAATATGGAATTTCGACTTTCGGCGCTTCGACTTATTTGATCCCGCCCCGTCCGGCCAGGACGGGAGCCAAGCGGGCAGGTCGCCGTTTCGTCTCGTCACCACCGGAAATTCCATCGTCCCATGATCCCCGACCGTTCCCAGCTCGCCCCCGTGGCAATGGCGCTCGCGCGACTTACGCGCTGAGACCGTCTTCGCCCTGCTCCTTTTCTTGAATTCGACGGAACCGCCAAAATGCCCACGATGAAAAACGTCTCCAAGTATCGCCAATTCGCGCCGATCGATTTGCCGAACCGCCAATGGCCCACCCGCACGCTCGACAAGGCGCCGATGTGGTGCTCGGTCGATCTGCGCGACGGCAACCAAGCGCTGGTCGAGCCGATGGGCCCCGAGCGCAAGCGCCGCATGTTCGATCTGCTGGTGCGCCTGGGCTTCAAGGAAATCGAAGTCGGCTTCCCCGCCGCCTCGCAGACCGATTTCGATTTCGTGCGCCAGCTGGTCGAGGAAAAACTGATCCCCGCCGACGTGACGATCCAGGTGCTGACCCAGGCCCGCGACGAATTGATCGAGCGCACGTTCCAATCGATCAAAGGCGCCAAGCGCGCGATCGTGCATCTCTACAACTCGACCTCGACCGTGCAGCGCCGCGTGGTGTTCGGGCTCGATCGGCCGGGCATTATCGACATTGCGGTCAAGGGCACGAAGACGGTCAAGCGCCTGGTGCCGACGGTGCCGGAGACGGAGATCGTGTTCCAATACAGTCCCGAAAGCTTCACCCAGACCGAGCTCGATTTCGCCAAGGAAATCTGCGAGGCGGTGATGGACGAATGGGGCCCGACCGCGCAAAAGAAGATGATCTTCAATCTGCCCGCGACGGTCGAAGCGGCGACGCCGAACATCTACGCCGACCAGATCGAATGGTTCGCGCGCAATGTGAAGCATCGCGACCGCTATATTCTGTCGCTGCATCCGCATAACGACCGCGGCACGGGTGTGGCCGCCGCCGAAATGGGCGTGCTGGCCGGGGCCGATCGCGTCGAAGGCACGTTGTTCGGCAATGGCGAGCGCACCGGCAATGTGGACGTCGTCAATCTGGCGCTGAACCTGTTCACGCAAGGTGTGGATCCCCAGCTGGATCTCAGCGACGTCAACGAGATCGTCCGCACGGTCGAATACTGCAACCAATTGCCGGTGCATCCGCGCCATCCCTATGGCGGCGAATTGGTGTTCACAGCCTTCTCGGGCTCGCATCAGGACGCGATCAAGAAAGGCTTCGCCGCCCAGGCCAAGTCGAATACCGGCTTGTGGGAAGTACCCTATCTGCCGATCGATCCGCAGGATCTGGGCCGCAGCTACGAAGCGGTCATCCGCGTCAATTCGCAATCGGGCAAGGGCGGCATCGCCTATCTGCTCGAAACCGATTACGGCCTGGAATTGCCGCGCCGCTTGCAGATCGAGTTCGCGCAAGTCGTGCAGCGCGTGACCGACGCGACGGGCAAGGAACTCTCCGCCAAGGATATCTACGACGCCTTCACGGCCGAGTATCTCGAAGGCGGCAAGTTCGGCTTCGTCGAACACACGACGCTGCCGACCAAGTCGGGCACCGAGCGCAAGATCGACGCCAAGGTCCGCATCGATGGCAAAGAATCGACCCTGTCGGGCGAAGGCAACGGGCCGATCGCAGCCTATGTCGATGCGCTGAGCAAGGCGGCCGGCGTGCCGATCGACGTGGTCGATTATCGCGAACACGCGATCAAGGGCGGCGACGGCGCGAAGGCGAAAGCCGCCGCCTATGTCGAAGCCAAAGTCGGCGGGCGCACGCTGTTCGGCGTGGGCGTGGATTCGAACATCGTCACCGCCTCGCTCAAGGCCGTGACATCGGCGACCAACCGCGCCCTGCGCTGACGCGCGGCCGCTTCACGACAACGCAAACCCCGGTGCGGGCATTTCCCGCACCGGGGTTTTCTTTTTATCGGGCGCCCGATTGACCTGGTTGCATTTCATGCGCGAAACTCGCGTGCATGAAAAAAGCCTGGTTCGCCCTCGCCGCTTTGGCCGGTATCGCCGTCGCGGGCGTCATCGCCGATCGGCTACCTCAGCCATCCTTCGACAAACCGCTTTATGTAGCGATCGAACCCCCATCTTCGGCCGAAGCTTGCGCCGCATGGCAAGCGCGTGCCATGCGGCGCGCCAAGCATTGGCGGGCCTCGCTCGAAGCCTTTGAAGGCTTTTCCCGCTATCAAGGTGCGTGCCATCCCAAGGACCAAGCCACAGGCCGGGCGATGATCGAATCCGCCATCGCCAAAGGTGCTGGCGAAGCGCTGTTCATTGAGTATTTCTTGGCTCTCGCCACGCACGGCGACAGCGACCGCGCCGACCGTGAATTTCCGATCGTCGCCGAAATTCTAGTCACTTATCCCGGCAATCATCGGAAACTGATGGCCGATTGGGAGAGATTATTGCCATTCGTCCTACGGGAACGCGCCGAGTTTCGCAATCTCGACCAATGGGCGGCTATCGTCGAGCGAATCGACCACGTCCTTTCGCGCCCCACGATCGCGGCGCGCGCCGAACGCGCCTATCTCGACTTGTTACTGCTGCGTGTTCGGGAAATCGACGAGTATGCGGGTAGCTTGCTGACGGACAAAGTCGGGCGCATGGGCCGTATCGATTTGCCGAAAGGCCGGCATCGCGACATGTATCTGGATGCCGCCGCCAATTGTGGAAACGCTGAAGCGATACGCCACCGAGCCCAGCTCTATATTTCCGGAGGCCTCTTTCAGCCAAATGCGGAATGGATCGCACGATCGCTGATCTGGCTCGAAGAGCAAGAGGGCAAGCCGAGCGATCTGCTGGCAAAGGTCACGGAAATGGGGAAGTTTCGTCCTTTCGACAACGATCGCTGGCGTGCCATCGAAAGCTACGAAGACGTCAAAGCCAGAAACTGCGGCACTCGCACGAAATGACGATTTCTATGCTCCGCGCGAGATTGCGTCTCGAACGACTTCGTTACGCATGTCGAGTTCGCGCCGAATAGCTTTCAACCAATTATCGTATGCTTCTCGCTCCCGCTCCAATCGGCCGAGTTCAGATTCCGCCCGTGTTGCCTCGGCCCGCGACATTGACCAATCTCGCTCGCGCAGCACGTTTCCACCGACGGCAGCAACACCCGCCGCAGCGGCGGCGCTTGCGGCCACCCCCGGAACCGTCATCGCGGCACCGCTGACCGGACCGCCAAGGGCTTCAGCAGCGATGACACGCACCGCTGGATTCCGAACCGCGTTTGCCGTCGCGAACGTCGCGGCACGCGCCGCGTCAACGGGTAGTCGCCCGAAGAACTTATCATTGATCGCCTGCGAGGCGGCGTCAGCCGACTTTAGGCGATCCTGTGCCTCGCCGATCTTGAGATCGATATCCTTCAGATCGCGATCCGACTGCCGAAGGATCGCTTGCAGATCTTCATCCGCGAGTTTGGTGAAATCGGGGAATGGCGTGATCGGCGCATCGGGCTCCCGAATGGTCCCGGGACCCATCGCGATTTGGATCGGCGGCGACTCCTTCGCCTCACCACCCGGCTGCGCGTCGGCTGCGCGTTCCGCCCGCCCTTCTTCGACCATCGCCGCATAGCGTTGGGAGGCGTCGGGGCGGAGCGTGCCGATCGGCGGGCCTTGGGGGATTTCGCTGGCGAGATAGGCGCTTTGGTAGTCGGGCTTGTCGCCAAGAGCGTGGAGCATCGCGCGGGCGAACTGGTTCCCCTCGCCCGGACGCTGGGCTTCCCAGCGCCGCGTCATATCGCGCGCCTGGATCATGCCGCGCACCGCGTCCACATCGATATTCTTGCGCAGTTCGGCGGGAATGCCCTCGAACGAGCCGTTCGCGCGGATCGCGTGGCGCACCCAGCTGTCGTTCCATTCGTCCAGCCCCGCCTTCGCCGCCGCCGCTTCACGGCAACGCAAACCCCGGTGCGGGAATTCCCCGCATCGGGGCTTTCTCTTTATTGGGCGCCCGATTGACGCGGTTGCATTTCATGCGCGAAACTCGCGCGCATGAAAAAAGCTTGGTTCGCTCTCGCCGCTTTGGCCGGTATCGCCGTTTGGAGTGCGGCCGTTGAGTATTCGGTAATGCGGCGCGGCGGCCTAACTGTCAGAGATTGCGAAACTATTCGCTCGGTCTTCTTGGGCCGAGACACGGCGAACGGCACGTTCATGATCGAGGCTTTGGGCCTCGAAAACGGCTGCATCCCGCCCGACCGCCACGTCACGCGTCGGATCGTAAAGCGGCTCCATTCATTTGAGAATCCCGGCCTATCGATCGTCGATTACGTCGATCGGCTTCTCCTGACGCACCGCGACGACGCAGCCGCGCGTTGGCTACCGGCCGCCGCGGCCGTTCATTTAGCATGGGACCGTTTGCCATTGACGAACGGAACCGCACCGCAGGTTAGATCATCGCGATTAAGAACCGAAATCGACAAGCTGCACAATACCCTCAAAGGCGACGACACGGCGGCTATCGTCGATTCACTGGAGAAGTATTTGTCGCGCCCCGCGCTTGCGCCGTCGGCTGAATGGGATGCCGCCGATCAACTTCTCAAGCGCCTGCGGCTTATCGCGACGCGGGAGTATTTCTATTGGTACGCTCGATCGAGCGAATGGCGCCGAACGCCGACAACAAACCATCTATTTTCCGTTAGCATCTACAATCCAGCCATAATCTGCGACGACAGTCGTGCCATTCGGCGCGTCGCGGAACTGTTTCTTGCCGGTCAGGCGAGCGACCTCAATGGCGAATACGCTTTGCGCGGCCTATTGCGAATTGCCGAAAAGAACCCCGATTTTCCCGACCTTGCCGAGCGCATCGCCGCGAAGCTTGGCGATAGCGTCTCGTTGCGGCTCGAACCGTTCTCGATAAAATATGACCGCGAAGTCGTCGCGCCGGACAATTGCACTTCGGCGATACAATTGATCTCTCGACAAGATGCAAGCACTCGATAGTCCGGCCATTTCCTCGGAATACTACTGGCCTTCGATCGGAGCTTGCTTCACGGATTTACGCCGTTCGATCTCGGCCCGAACGGCATCTCGGCGCGCCATGTTTTTCTTGAGTTCGTCCAATGCGATGTTCTGAAGGCGTATCGCTTCTTCCTCCCGATCTCGAAGCGGCGGAAATTCTTCACTCATTTTGACGAACTCCTCGGCAAGCGACATTGCGCCGCCTGACATTGCGCCCTTGAAAGTGCGACGCAAAAATTTCTCGATATTCTGAGGATGGCGACGAATCATATCCTCTAGGGTTCCTTGAACATTTTCATCAATAGCCCCCTCGAATCCGCCTCCGGTCAGCGCTTCTCGTATCCGGCGATTTACATCCCTTAACATCCGATCGCGCGCAATGATCGCTTGCTCCACGTTTTTAGCTTCACCTCCCAAATCCTTAGTCATTCGTTCGACATTCAAATTCTCGCTGCGCAGTCGATTCTCGAGTTCAGCATCCGACATTTCCTCAAGCGGTGGCTTCGCTTGCGCGATCTCGGTGCCCTTTTCGCCAGGCGCTTGCGCGACTTGCTGCGCGTCGGTGGCGCGTTCCGCCCGGCCCTCTTCGACCATCGCCGCATAGCGCTGGGCGGCATCGGGGCGGATTGTGCCGATCGGCGGGCCTTGGGGGATTTCGCTGGCGAGATAGGCGCTCTGATAGTCGGGCTTGTCGCCGAGAGCGTGGAGCATCGCGCGCGCGAACTGGTTGCCCTCGCCGGGACGCTGGGCTTCCCAGCGCCGCGTCATGTCGCGCGCCTGGATCATGCCGCGCACCGCGTCCACATCGATATTCTTGCGCAGTTCGGCGGGAATGCCCTCGAACGAGCCGTTCGCCCGGATCGCGTGGCGCACCCAGCTGTCGTTCCATTCGTCGAGCCCCGTCCCCGCCGTCAGCGGATCGAGGCGCGGATGCGGGTTGATCTTCAGCTCCGGCCAGCGATCGACCAGCAGCCCATCCTCGCCCTTCTCGCGCAATGCATGATGCGCGTCTGCCATCGCCGGCGTCGGGGCGGGATACTCGGCGAACACATCGCCGAAATCCTGGCGGAACCGATTGATCGTCTCGCCGTCGGGGCGCATGAACCCATCGACCTTCAGGCCATTGCGCTTTTGATATTCCTTGATCGGCGCGTCCAGGCGCTCGTTGGCGTAGCCCCAGGGCCCGTCGAGCTTTTCCAGATCGAACAGCCCCGCCTGATTCAGCAGGGTTTCGACCTTGATCACGTCCCGGCGATGATTGGTGCGACCGCGCCCGACCTCGTCGGACAGCGCGAACCAGTCGCTCGACCCCGGCCGGTCGCCGAGCATCAGATCGTCGTCTTGTTTGAGCCAGGTGGGGATGGAAAAGGACATCGAAACACTCCTGAGCGACACGCGATGCGCTCAGGATCGATGCCTCCTAAAACACGAACAACTTATTTTATTTTAGGATTAAATTCCTATATTCGCGCGGATGGGAATTTAATCCTCGCCCTCGCCGCCGCTGTACCGTCGAAGATTCGCGCGCAGCGCGCAGGCACAGGAACGAATGATCGGTTTCGGCCAAGCTTGTCGGATCGCCCTCGTGAAATCGGGGCGGCGAAAACGGGTGGCGATGCCGCAAACGACTCACTCAAAGCGCGTGGATCGCCTCTTGGCAAAACGCCGCGATGCGCGGAATTCCATCGCTTAGGCGCCGCCTCGAAAACGATTCGATTTCATAAGCTGATGAAAGTGCAGATAGATTCGCGCTCAGCGCCCGCGCGGGGCGGTCTTGCTCGTTTTCAAACGCGCGAGGAAGGCGGCTTTATGCGTCGTGCGCCATTCCTCGAAATCCCACGGTGTATCGGAGGCGCGCACCGCCCCGCTGCCGTCGGGCACATAGACCAACGCTTGCAGACGCTTGCCGTCGGCGCGTTCGACGACCCAGGATTCGGCGCGATAGCCCTTGCCTTCATAGGCGTCGAGCAGCGCCTTGGCTTCGGGCGTCACGTCGAGGGCGAGCACGCCCGGCGTCTTCGCGCGGCCGTCGGCCACGACGACCGGGAAGGTCGCGCGTTCGGCCTTGCGCCGGCGCCAGCCGAGCAGCGTGGCGTCCTCCACACGCTTGGGCGCCTTGCCGCCCAGCACCGCGCGGCGCACGGCGGGGTCGATCAGCGTGCCGTAGAAGAAGAACTTCAGCGAGGTTCCGGCCATGTCAGTGGCCCGCCGCGGCGTCTTGCGGCAGATCGACGCCGGATTTCGCGAGCTGCGCTTCGAGCGCGGCTTTGAGACGCGCAAGCCCCGCCTCGGTCTTCGACTCGCAGCGCGCGACCAGCACGTCTTGCGTGTTCGACGCGCGCAGCAGCCACCAGCCATCCGGGCCATTTACGCGCACGCCATCGACCGGGTTCACATCGGCGCCCTCGGCGGCGAGGCGACCACGCACTTCCTCGACCACTTCGCGCTTGCGCGTTTCCGAGCACGGGAAACGCAGCTCCGGCGTGTTGATGACGGTCGGCAAACGATCGCGGATATCGGCGAGGCTGTCGGACGATTTCGCGAGGATCGCCAGCAGGCGCAGGCCCGCATACATCGCGTCGTCGAAACCGTACCAGCCATCGGCGAAGAAGATATGGCCCGACATTTCGCCCGCGAGCGGGGCGGCCGTTTCCGCCATCTTGGTCTTGATGATCGAATGGCCGGTCTTCCACATCAGCGGCTTGCCGCCCAGGCGCGCGATCTCGTCGAACAGCACCTGGCTCGCCTTCACGTCGGCGATGATGGTCGAACCCGGCAAGCGCGCGAGGATTTCCGACGCCAGCACGGCGACGAGCTGGTCGCCCCACAGGATGCGGCCCTTGCCGTCGACCACGCCGATGCGGTCGCCGTCGCCGTCGAAGGCGATGCCGAGATCCGCCTTCTTCGCCGCGACCGCGTCCTGCAACTGGACGAGGTTCTTGGCGACCGTCGGATCGGGATGATGGGCGGGGAAGCGCCCGTCGATTTCGGCGTTGAGCAGCGTATGCGTGCCGGGCAACTTGGCGCAGACATCGGCCATCACTTGGCCCATGGCGCCGTTGCCCGCATCCCACACGACGCTCAGCTTCTTGCCGTCCTTGGGATAGTCGCGCAGCAAGCGCGCAACGTAAGCCGCGCGCACATCGACGTCGCTGGCCTTGCCCTTGCCTTCGGCGACTTTGCCTTCGGCGCAGGCCTTGCCCATCGCCTGGATATCGGCGCCCCAGAACGAGGCTTTGCCGATCGTCATCTTGAAGCCGTTATAGTCGGCCGGGTTGTGGCTGCCGGTGATCATCACGCCGCCGTCGAGGCCCAAATCGCGCGCGGCGAAATAGAGCATCGGCGTGGGGCCGAGCCCCACCTTGCGTACGTCGAGGCCGCAATCGATCAAGCCGTCGATCACCTTGCCCGACAATTCGGGCGAGGACAGCCGCCCATCCCAGCCGACGGCGACGGTCTTGCCGCCCTTGGCGACGATCGCCGAGCCGAAGCCGCGACCGACCGCATAGGCATCGGCCGCCGACAAAGTTTTTCCGACGATCCCGCGCACATCGTATTCGCGCAAGACCGTGGCTTCGAACGCGTGGCGGAAGGCCATCAGCCGGCCTCCGCGCCCGTGGCGGTCGCGGGGCGGCCGATCGACGTGTATTCGAACCCGGCGGCCTTCATGTCGGCCGGCGCATAGCAATTGCGCAGATCGACGATCACCGGCTTCTTCAGCAGCTTCTTCACGCGATCGAGCTGCAGTGCGCGGAACTCGTTCCATTCGGTGATGATGAGGGCGCAATCCGCCCCTTCCATCGCCGAATAGGCGTCCTTGGCGAGTTCGACGCCCGGCAGCATCGATTTGGCTTCGTGCATGCCTTCGGGATCGTAGGCGACGATCTTCGCGCCCGCTTCCTGCAACGCGGGCAGGATGTCCAGCGATGGGCTGTCGCGCATATCGTCGGTGTTCGGCTTGAAGGTGAGGCCCAGCACCGCGACCGTCTTGCCCTTCACCGACCCGCCGCACGCCGCGACGACGCGCGTGGCCATCGCCTTCTTGCGCTTGTCGTTGATGTCGACGACCGTTTCGATAATGCGCAGCGGGCTGCCGTAATCCTGCGCGGTCTTGACCAGCGCCAGCGTATCTTTCGGGAAGCACGAGCCGCCATAGCCGGGGCCGGGATGCAGGAACTTCTTCCCGATGCGCCCGTCGAGGCCGATGCCTTTGGCGACGTCGTGCACGTCGGCGCCGACCTTCTCGCACAGATCGGCGATCTCGTTGATGAAGGTGATCTTGGCGGCAAGGAAGGTGTTCGCCGCGTATTTGATCAGCTCCGACGTTTCCAGCGACGTGAACACGATCGGCGTTTCGATGAGGTACAGCGGGCGATAGAGCTGGCGCATCACTTCGCGCGCGCGCTCGCTTTCAGCACCGATCACCACGCGGTCGGGGCGCATGAAATCGCCGATCGCCGCGCCCTCGCGCAGGAATTCCGGGTTCGACGCCACGTCGAATTGCGCGTCGGGGCGCACCGCCTTGATGCGGCGCTGGACTTCGCGGCCCGTGCCCACCGGCACGGTCGACTTCGTCACGATAACGGCGTAGCCGGTCAACGCGCGGCCGATTTCCTCGGCGGCGGCGTAGACATAGGAAAGATCCGCATGCCCGTCGCCGCGGCGCGACGGCGTGCCCACCGCGATGAAGATCGCGTCTGCCCCCGGCACGGCCTTGGCGAGATCGGTCGTGAAATGCAGGCGGCCCGCCTTCACGTTCGTCTCGACCAGCTTGTCGAGGCCCGGCTCGAAGATCGGAATGCCGCCCTTGTTCAGGCGGTCGATCTTGCCGGCGTCCTTGTCGACGCAGGTGACGTCGACGCCGAATTCGGAAAAGCACGCCCCGGTCACCAGGCCCACATAGCCGGTACCGACCATCACGATGCGCATAGGAAGAATCTCCAGGAGGAAGCGGAGGCCCGGCGCTTCTACAAGCCGGGCCGGATCAAGTCGAGAGGGGTATTAACCCCCTGTAATATCAGGAGTAACGCTTCACGACCTCACGGGCGGCGGGGCCCAGATCGGCGCGTTCCAGGGCAAACGCGATCTGCGCTTCGAAGAAGCCGATCTTGTCGCCGCAATCGAAACGCTGGCCTTCGAAGCGATAGCCGTGGAACGGCGATTGGCCGATCAGCGGAATCAGCGAGTCCGTCAGCTGGATTTCGCCGCCGGCCCCCTTCTTCTTCTTGTCGAGATGGTCGAACACGGCGGGCTCCAGGATGTAGCGCCCGATGACCGCGAGGTTCGACGGCGCTTCGTCCGGCTTCGGCTTTTCGACCAGCCCGCGCACCTGCACGAGACGGCCATCGTCGCGGCCCGGCGACAGAATGCCGTAGCGGCTGGTATGCGCCTTGGGCACTTCCATCGCCGCGACGATATTGCCGCGCACTTCGGGATAGATGTCGATCATCTGCTTCAAGCACGGCGTCTTGGACAGAATCAGATCGTCGGCCAGCAGCACGGCAAAAGGCTCGTTGCCTACCAGATCGCGGGCACACCACACCGCGTGGCCCAGGCCCAGCGGCGCTTGCTGGCGCGTATACGCCACATCGCCCGGCGGCGGCAGCCATTCGCGCAGCGTCGCGAGTTCGGCGGTCTTGCCGCGCGTCTCCAGCGTGTTCTCCAGCTCGAACGAGTGATCGAAATGGTCTTCGATCGTCGTCTTGTCGCGGCCGGTGACGAAGATCAGCTGTTCGATGCCGGCGGCGCGCGCTTCTTCGACCGCGTATTGGATCAGCGGTTTGTCGACGACCGGCAGCATTTCTTTCGGCATCGCCTTGGTCGCGGGCAGGAAGCGCGTGCCCAGACCGCCGACCGGAAAAATCGCCTTACGTACGCGCGCCATCGTCACTCGTCCCGTTGGAAATAAAGGGGTTCGCGCCGCAATAACGCGCGAACCGGGCCGGTCATGCCATAGGCGGCCGCAGGTCGCAAGTTCCGGTCTTGTTCCTATTCGCCGAGCAGAACCGTCTTCGCCTGATTGATCTTGGCGGCGAGGTAATCCGACCCGCCATGGTCCGGATGGACCTTCAGCATCAAGCGGCGATGGGCGGCTTTGATTTCCTCGACCGAGGCGGTCTCGGCCACGCCCAGCAGCCTTGCGGCTTCGGCGCGCGACATCGGACCTTCGCCGGCGGGCGCCGCGGAGGGCGCCTCCCCGCCGCCGCGCCATTCGGGATGGACCCGGTCGAGATAGGCTTCGAGCAATTGCGCCCCCTCGCCGTCTTCGATGCGCAGCGTGCCGAGCAGATCGGCCAAAGAATTCGGTTCGAGTTCGGAAAGGCGCTTGCCGCGATAGCTTCCCTGCAGCACCAGCCCGTCGAGCGCGCCCGTCGCGTGGTCGAGCTCCATGCGCAACCATGTACTCTCGACGCCCGAGCTCGCCTCGGGATCGGGGGCGCCGGCATTGCGGCCGATCTTCCACGAAGTGAACCAGCGCGCGAGCTGCGGCCCGTACATCGACCCGATCGCCAACGCGGACCACAAGCGCCCGGTCAGCAACAGCCACAATCCCGCGATGCCGCCCAACACGGCGCCGCCGATTTTGGCACCCTTCACCACATTCGCGGGCTTGGCGTTGACCAAACCTTTAACGATCTGCCACAGAGCGAACGCCAGGATCGTGCCGACGATGAGGTAGATCAGAAACATCGCGCTATCTTACCTGACGCGCGAGCAACGCGACCGCCCCGCCTTTGCGCGCCGACATATCCGCCAGCGCCTTGCGCCCGCCCGCCGCGAAGGCCGCGACGGCGGCCAGCAGATCGCGCAGCGCATCGGCCGCGTTCGCGTCGAACGGGCAATAGGCGCCGCCCGACAAGCGCGCAATGGCTTCGAGGGCGCCGCGCGCCAGCGGATCGCCACCTTCGTGAAACACGAAAACCGGCGTGCCGAGCAAACCCAACTCGCCCGCGTATTTGGCGAGCGCGTCGGGGTTTTCCTCGACAGCGTCACCAACGAACACCAGTGCGGCGACCTTCGCGCGCCGTGTCTCCGCGATGCCGTGGCGAAGCACATTGCCGATCTGGGTTTCACCGGGGGCGCAACGCACGGCGCGCATGCGCGCGACCAGCGACGTCGCGTCCGCCACGAAGGGCCCGGCCTGAAAATCCGCGAGCCCGCCGTAATGGACGAGTTGCACGTCCAAACCGCCCAGATCCTTGGCGGCCAGGAACATCTCGCTTTGCAGCTTGCCGGCACGCTCCCACATCGGCTCGCGGCTGGCCGTTGCGTCCAGCGCGAAGATCAAACGCCCGCGCCGCGCGGCCGCAGGGCCGGGCGCGACGGGCAGCGATTTTACCTTGTCGAGAAACGCCGCGATATCCTTGCGGTTCGACTTGGCGGGGAGGTTCGGGCCGGACATGACCCGATTGAAATAGGTTTGTCCGGCGCCGTCTACAACGCCGTCGGCGGCGGCGCGGGTTCGGGCGCCTCGCGCACGCCCACGGCGTGGAGAATGGCGCGAATCTCCTGGCGCCCGGCGATATGGCTCATCGTCAGCGGGGTGACGATGCCGCGCTCGCGCAGATCGAGCAGCGTCAGCCCCGCAAGGAACAATTCGCGGAACACCACGCGGTCGCCCAGCCCCGCCGCTTGGCGGAAGCCGAAGCGCTTGGCGAGTGCATCCAGCGCCTGGGTCATGTTCTTCTTGTTGCGCGCCTCGACTGAAGCGAGGCGGTTGCGCAGTACAAGCCAATCGATGGATTTGCCGTCGCGCTTGGCGCGCACTTTCTTCTGGTCCCACACCATCGCCGAATAGGCCGAGGGGCAGATGATCTTCAGCGTCACCGGCTCGACCTTCGCGATCAGATCGAGATCGATGAAGCTGTCGTTCATCGGCGTGACCAGCGTGTCCGCATAGCTATGCGCCACACGACTCAGGGTCTGGTCGGAGCCGGGCGTGTCGATCACGACCACGTCGTGCCCCGACACGAGCTCGCCCAATGCCGCCTCGAAACGCTGCGTTTCGTCCGCCACCGCTTCCGACGGAGCAAGCTTCGAGCGCGTGACCAGCCGATGGTCGGGCAGCGGCAAAGGCAGTTTCAGGCGCTCCATCGTCTGGGCGCGATTTTCGAGATAGCGGGTCAAGGTCGCCTGGCGGGAATCGACGTCGATCGATCCGACCTTCAGGCCCTCGCGCAGCAAGCCGACGACCAGATGCATCGCCACGGTCGACTTGCCGGACCCGCCTTTTTCGTTGCCCAGTACGATGATCCGCGCCCGTTGCTGCGCTGCGGGGGCGGTGTCAAAATTCGCGGCCGAGGCGCCGTGCGGGCCCGAATCGGGGTCTGCGGCGCCGAACAAGCCCGTTTGGCCGGTCGAATCGGAGGTCATGCACCATTTTACCCCGAACGCCTGCCGTGACCCGGCTTGAAAATTTTGCGGCGAGGCGTGCGCGATTCGCGGACCCCTGCTAAACATATGCGTCGAAACAAATGACTCAGCCTCAAACATCCGGCTCCGCCGCCGCCGCCACGTTCCGCCTTCGTCAGGTCGCGGAACGCCATTGGGCCTATATCTTCGGCAAATCCGGCGGTCAGCGCGCCGACAGCCGCAAGCAGAACTTCGCCTTCGCGACGCTATCGGGGGGCAATCTCTCCTCGGCCATCCTGTCGAGTTCGAACTTTTCGAACTGCACGCTGACCGATTGCGACTTCTCGATGGCGGATCTGTTCGCCTGCGACTTTTCGGGCGCCGATCTGACGCGCAGCGTGTTCCGCAAGGCCGATCTGCGCGCCGCGTCCTTCGTGCGCGCCAAACTGCGCGGTGCCGATTTGTCGGGCTGCGATTTGCGCCCCGGCCAGATCGTCGATTGGGCGGGCCTGCAGTCCGACACCAAAGAACGCGCCGCGAGTTTCGAGAACGCGGACATGGAAACGGCGGCGCTCGACTCCACCGACATGTCCTTCGCGAATATGGCGGGCGCGTCGCTGAAAAGCGCGTCGTTGGCGGGTGCGACGCTATTTTGCGCGAATTTGCGCGGCGCGGATTTGACCGGCGTGAAACTCGACGGCGCCAAGCTGAAAGGCGCCATGCTCACCGGCGCCAAGCTCAACGGCGCTTCGTTGCGCAACGCCGATCTATCGGGCGTCGATCTGCGCAATGTCGAAATGAACAACGTGCAGATGGCCGGCGCCAAGCTGGAAGGCACGATCTACGCCGATCCGCCGGCGGGCGCCAATTTGCCCGCGCGCTACAAGGAACAGATCGAGCAGCACGCGCTGTGGGTGAAAACCAACGGCAAGGATGGTGCCCGCGCCGAATTCGGCGGCCAGGACCTGTCCGACGTCGATTTCGGCGGTTGCGAGTTGTCCGGCGCCAAATTCGACGGCGCGATTTTGAGCCGCAGCCGCTTCGTCGCCGCCACACTCAAGCTCGCCTCGTTCCTGTCCGTGCGTGCGGAGAAGTCGGATTTCTCCGACGCCAATATCTCGGGTGCGCAGATGCTCGGCGCGCGGCTGGAAGGCGCTTTGTTCGGCGGTTCCATCGGCCATCCGATGGAGATCATCGCCCCCGACGGCACGCCCACCGGTCGGCGCATGACGACCAATCTCAGCAAGGCGTCGCTGATCGGGGCCGATCTGCGCGGCGCGGATCTGCGCGAGGCGGATTTCAGAGGCGCCGATCTGCGCGGCGCCAATCTCGCCGGCGCCTATGTCGACGGGGCGCTATTCGAGGGCACGCAACGCTGATGTTGCCCAGCGCCGACAGCTACGAACAGCTGCTGGCCAAGTTCCGCTGGGCGCTCCCCGAACGCTTCAATATCGGCGTCGATGTCTGCGACCGTCAGGACGCAGCCAAGCCCGCGATCCTATTCGACGACGATTCGGGCAAGGTACGCGTCATCAAGTTCGGCGAGTTGCGCGCCCTCACCAACCGTTTCGCCAACGCGCTGGGCGCCTTGGGCCTTGTGCGCGGCGATCGCGTGGGCATCCTGCTGCAGCAAAGCCCCGAAACGGCAGTTGCACATATCGCCGCGTATAAAGCCGGCTTGATCGCCGTGCCGTTGTTCGTGCTGTTCGGCGAGGACGCGCTGGAATACCGGCTGGGCGATTGCGGGGCGGCGTGCATCGTCACCGATCTTGCGCAATTGCCGAAGCTGCTGGCGATCCGCGACCGCCTGCCCGCTTTGCGCGCGATCGTCGTCGTCGACGGCAAGGGTGTCGACGCCACGCATGATTTCCAGACGCTGCTCGACAAGGCGTCGGACGATTTCGCGCCGGTCGATACGGCGGCGGACGATCCGGCGCTCATCATCTACACCTCCGGCACCACGGGAAATCCCAAGGGCGCCCTGCACGCGCATCGCGTGCTGCTCGGCCATCTGCCGGGCGTTGAGATGCCGCAGGATATATTTCCGCAGCCGGGCGATCTGTTCTGGACGCCCGCCGATTGGGCATGGATCGGCGGCTTGCTCGACGTGCTGCTGCCCTCGCTGCATCACGGCGTGCCCGTACTCGCCAAACGTCTGCGCAAATTCGAACCCGACGCCGCCTATGCGCTGATGGCGCGGCACAAGGTGCGCAACGTGTTCTTTCCGCCGACGGCATTGAAACTGATGCGCGGCGCCCCCGTGCCGCCCGCGCATGGGGCGGCGTTGCGCTCCATCGGCTCGGGCGGCGAAACGCTGGGCGAAGAATTGCTCGATTGGGGCCGCGATACCTTCGGCGTGACGATCAACGAATTCTACGGCCAGACCGAATGCAATCTGGTCGTCGCCAGTTGCAGCCGACTTTATCCCGTGCGCGCAGGATTCATGGGCCGTGCGGCCGCCGGGCATCGCGTGGCGATCATCGACGAGGACGGCAACGAGCTTCCCGACGGCGAGACGGGCGAGATCGCGGTGCGCCGCCCCGACCCGGTGATGTTTCTCGGCTATTGGAACAACGAACGCGCAACGCGCGAGAAATTCGCCGGCGACTGGCTGAAGACCGGCGATCGCGGCCGGCGCGATGGGCAAGGCTATTTCAAATATGTCGGCCGGGCGGACGACGTTATCACGTCGGCGGGTTATCGCATCGGCCCGGCGGAGATCGAGGATTGCCTGATCCGCCATCCGGCCGTCGGCATGGCCGCCGTGATCGGCGTGCCCGATCCGATCCGCACCGAAGCGATCAAAGCCTTTATCGTCGCCAAACCGGGGATAACGCCGGGCGACGATTTGGTGCGCGACCTGCAGGCGCATGTGCGCACGCGATTGGCCGCGCACGAATACCCGCGCGAAATCGAATTCGTGTCCGAATTGCCGATGACGGCGACGGGCAAGATCGTGCGCCGGGAACTGAAACGCCGCGAAGCGGAAAAACGCGAAGGGAAGACGCCATGACCGCGAAGACGATCGACTACTACTTCACCCCGATGTCGCCCTGGGCCTATCTGGGTCACGAACGCTTCGTCGCCATCGCCAAGCGGCACAACGCGCATATCGAAGTGAAGCCGGTCGATTACGGCCGCGTCTTCCCCGTATCGGGCGGCTTGCCGCTCGCCCAGCGCCCGAAACAGCGCCAAGCCTATCGCTTGATGGAATTGAAACGCTGGCGCGAATTCCTGGGCGTGCCGCTGAACTTGGCACCCAAGCATGCACCCGTCCCGCCCGAACTCGCGGCGCGACTCATCATCGCGGCCGACATGAAGGAGCTGAACGCGATGGCGCTGTCGCTTGCCATTCATCGCGCGGCCTGGGTCGAGGATCGGAATATCTCCGATCCCGAAACGCTGAAGGCGATCTGCGCCGAGAACGGCCGCAAGCCCGACTTCCTGTGGGAAGCCGAACAGAACGAGGAAACCAAGCGCCGCTACGACGCCTATACGCAGGAAGCGATCGACCGGCAGGTGTTCGGCGCACCCACCTATGTCTACAAAGACGAGCTGTTCTGGGGGCAGGACCGGCTCGACTTCCTCGATCGCGCCCTCGCCAAAAGCTGACGGGGCGAAAGGCTAGAGCATTCCGAGCGTCGTGAGCGCGTTCGCCGTAATCCACAATCCGGCGGCGGCGATCAGCAGCGCCGAGGCGATCGGCGCCCAGCGCGCGAACGCGTCGAATTTTCCGTCGAGACGCGCGGCGCCCCATGCGGCCGCAAGTCCAACGGCGACCAGCGTCGCCGCGATGCCGATGCTAAACGCGCCGACGAACGCGACGCCCAAGGCCAGCGCCTTGATCTGAAGGCAGAGCAACAGCACCGCGACGGCCGACGGACACGGCGTCAACCCGCCGGTCAAGCCGAACCAGATCACCGCGCCGCGCCCGACGCGGCCGGTGGGCAAAGCATCGCCGCCATGGTGGTGGTGGCCGCGCCCATGATGGTGATGGCCGTGATGCGCGCCATGCGCCGAATCAATCCGCAGCAGCAGATAGGCCGCGAGCGCCAGCGCGATCAGGCCCGATGCGAGGGCCAGCCACGGCACGAGGCGTTCTTCGATCAGATTGTCGCCCAAGGTCAGGGCCGCGATCGCGATGCCCCAAACGATCAGCGTATGGCTTAACGCAGCCGACACGCCGAGCAGCATCGCGTCCACGCCATCGCCGCGTGTCGCCACCATGAAACTCGCCATCAGCGACTTGGAATGGCCCGGCTCCATCGCGTGCAAAGCGCCCAGCAGCGCCGCGATCGGCAGCAGCAGCCAGGGATTGGCGGCGCCCGACGCGATCGCCTGCCCGATATCGGGCAGACCGGTCATAGATACTTCGCCAGCGTCTTAAGCTCGCCCACCGCCGCACGCGCGGCGGCGCCGCCCTGTGCGACCGCATCATCCAGGCAGTGAGCAATATGGTCGCCGATCAGCGCCTTTTTGGCGCGCGAGACGGCCTGTTCGACCGCGTGAAGCTGCTGCGCGATATCGGCGCAAGGCCGCCCGCCTTCGATCATCGCGATCACGGTGCGCAAATGGCCTTCGGCACGCTTCAGGCGCTTGGCGACTTCCGGATGAGATTCGTGCTTGCCCATATCTTTATCCTATCCTAGGGGAGAGGATATGGCAATTGGACAAAGAATCCGCGTTCGATCAATCGGGGATCGTGACGACGACGGCGCCGGTCTTGCGGCCGGTATCGACCCGCGCATGCGCCGCGGCAATATCGGCGAGCGCAAACACGGAATCGATCGGCGGATCGAACACGCCGGACTCGCATAGGCGCGCAAGAGCGGTGAGGTCTTCGGCGCGTTCCGCCGCCGTCCCGGCCAGCACGCGTAGCGCGCCGCGCCGGGGGCGAAGCGCCGCCCCCAGCGTCGCGCCCAGCCCCGCCATCACGGCGAGCAAACGCCCGCCCGGCGCCAAGGCCATGCGCGCGCGGTCGATGGGCGCGTTGCCGATCGCGTCGAGCACGATATCCCAGCGCTCGCGCCCGTCGGCGAAGTCGCGCACGGCATAGTCGATCGTCGCGTGCGCGCCGAGCGCCAGCACGCGCGCGGCGTTCGCCGCCGAGCACACGCCGGTGACGTGCGCGCCGAAATGCCGCGCCAGCTGCACGGCCGCTATACCCACCGAACCGGACGCGCCGTTCACCAGCACGCGCGCGCCCGGCGCCACTTTCCCGAGATCGCGCAGGAAGTACAGCGCGGTCGAACCGCCGAAAGCGATCGCGGCGGCGCGCTCGAACGAAAAGCCGCGCGGGACCGGCGCGATCGCGGCCGTTTCGGGCAGAACCGCGTATTGGGCATGCGCGCCGAACCGCATGCCGAACAACGCGAACACGGCGTCGCCTTCCTTGAACCGCGACACGCCGGGCCCTCGTGATTCGACGATACCCGCACCTTCGGCGCCGAGGATCGCGCGGCGCGGCCCCCGTATGCCGAGCGCCAAGCGCGCAGGCAGCGCAAAGCCCGGCGGAAACCGGGCCGCGCGCAGGCGCGCATCGCCCGACGTCACGCATGCCGCGCGCATCTGAATCAGGATCTCGCCCTTGCGCGGCGTGGGTTTGGGCACGTCGCACACGCGAACGGCGTCGGGTCCGCCATACGCGGCGCAGATCGCGGCAAGCATCTTTCGGATTTCTATAATTCGACCGCGGTGAAGCGCCAGGTCGGCTCGACGAATTCCTGCTGCGCGGCGACGGTCTGGATTTCGCGCGTCCTCGCTTCTTCGGTGCGCTTGAGCAGGCCGTAGATCGACGCTGTGGCGTTCTCCAGCGCCAGTTTCGGATCGCGCGTGCGCCCGAAATGCACGAAGAACAGCGCCGCGATGGCGTCGCCCGCGCCGTTGACGCTGACCTTCAGCATCGGCGTTTCGACCGCGAAGCGCTTGCCCTGGTGCGAGACCATCATCGCGATCTTGTCGGCGGCCAAACCGTCGTGATGCAAGCTGGTCAGCAGGATCGTCTTGGGGCCGAGCTTATGCACGGCGTCGGCCGCCTTACACGCGTCGGCCAGCGTCTTGACCGTCATGCCTGACAGATATTCGAGCTCGAATTGATTGGGCGTGACGATATCCGCGACGGGCACGGCGCGGTCGCGCATGAATTCGGGAATGCCGGGGCGCACGAACACGCCGCGCCCCACATCGCCGATCACCGGATCGCAGCAATAAAGCGCCGCCGGATTCGCCGCCTTAACGCGCGCGGCGGCGGCGAGGATCGCTTCGCCGATCGCCGCATCGCCCATATAGCCCGAGACGACGCCGTCGCATTGGCCCAGCACGCCGCGATCGGCAATGCCTTCGAACACCTCGCGCACCTGATCGGCCGGAAACACCGGTCCGCGCCATTTGCCGTAACCGGTGTGGTTGGAAAACATCACCGTGTTGATCGCCCAGACCTCGACGCCCAGACGCTGCATCGGGAACACGGCCGAGGCGTTGCCGACATGGCCGTAAGCGACCCAGGATTGGATCGAAAGCACGTTGCGCATGTCGTCGTTTTCCTTCCTAGACCAACCCCAGCGCGCGAAGTTCTTCGAGCATCCCTGGCGGCAGATTGGAACTGTGCTTGGCTTCCGCCTCGGTCAGATCGGGCGGGGCCGCGTCGGCTTCGAAATAGCGCCAGCCTTGGAAGGCGCGCATCGGCTTGGGCCGCGTGCGCACCAGCTTGGGCGCCAGAAGAATGTCGCAATAGGGCTTGCCCTCGCGGTCCTTGCCCGTCTTGAAACCCACGATCTTCTGGCGGCAGCGGATCACGCCCTTGATGACCCAATAGAGCGAGCCTTCGCCCGCGATCTCGTCGCCGCGCTTTGGCGCATTGCGCGTCGTATGTTTGAGCTGGGGCTTGGCCACGCCGCGCTTGCGCTGGTCGGCCAGACGTTTCTTCTGCCAGCCGGCCAGATCCTCGATGGAATCGCAGCCGACGCAAAGCTTCACCAAATGCAGACTCATGCCTCGCCCTTCACCTGGGCGACCACCTTGTCGAGCATCGCCACAAGCTGGCGTCCGACGTCGCCGCCGTCGCCCGCAACGCCGTTGTTGATGACGACGACGATCGCGTCGGCGGCGGCCTTCACCACGACAAGCGCCTTGGCGTCGAGGAAATCGGACGCATCGAGATAGCGGCAAAGCTGATCGCCGAAGCGCGTGATCAGCGGATAGCCGTAGGTGCCGCCCTGGCCGCGCAATTCGTGCGCCAGCATATAGACGGTCTGGCGCTTCTCGATGTTGTTGGGCTCGCGCAACAGCTCCGCCGCCGCGGCGGCGAGCTTGACCGATTCGGTCTTCGCTTGCGCCTCGAATTCGCCGCGCAATCCCTGCACGGCCGCTTCCATGCGCTTGATCGCGGCTTCGTCCACGCCGCCGTTGCCGACTTTCGCCTTCAGTTGATTGGGCGGATTCAGTACTTGGAACTTCTGACCCGGCGTGCCCGCGGAACCTCGCGACATGAACTATGCCCCTTGCTGCTCGCGCCGTTCGGGTCCGATATATTTGCCGCCCTTGCGCCCGCGCCGGCGATCGGGGCCGAAGAACTCGCGCGTACGAATATAGGGGCGCGGCCGTTCGATCAATTCCTCGATCCGCTGCGACAGCGACTGCGCGGAGACAGGCTTGGCCAGGAACTCCGTCACGCCCAAATCGCGCGCCTTCATCACCCGCGCGCGCTCGGTATGGGCGGTGACCATGATGACCGGCAAAAACGGGTTTGGACTGTCGGGATCGGTACGGATCTTACGGACCAGCTCCAAGCCGTCGACGGGATACATTTCCCAATCGATCAACGCGAAATCGACCGGTTCCTTCTTCATCGCCATCCAGGCGAGACCGCCATCATGCGCCTCGACGATATCGCGCACGCCCACCGCTTCCAGCAGCGCTTTCAGCAGCTTGCGCATATGCGCGTTGTCCTCAACCAGCAGGACTCGGATTTTGTTGAACTGATACGCCATCGGACCGTCGGGGGTGCCGGGAATGAGCGGACCTTATGCCTGCGGCCCCGCCTTTTCAAGCCGGGCGGCCTGCGCTTGGGCCGCTTTGGACCCCGGTGCGCGGCCCAATTTGTCCGAAATAAAGCGCCCGGCGGTCGCCAACGCGGCGAAATCGACCCCGGTTTCGATCCGAAGGCCGTCCAGCATGTAAAGCACGTCCTCGGATGCCACATTGCCGGAGGCGCCCTTGGCGTAGGGGCAGCCGCCCAATCCCGCGACGGCCGAATCGATCGTGGCGATCCCGGCCTCCAAACAAGCCAGAATATTGGCGAGCGCCTGCCCCCAAGTGTCGTGGAAATGAATTGCGAGGCATTCGCGCGGCACCACGGCCGCAACCGCTTCGACCATCGCGCGCGCCCTCGCGGGCGTGCCGACGCCGATCGTGTCGCCAAGCGAGACCTCGTAGCAGCCCATCGCGCGAAGCTGCGCCGCGACATTGGCGACCGCCGACACGGCGATCTCGCCTTCGTAGGGGCAGCCGAGCACGCAAGAGATATAGCCGCGCACCTTCAAGCCCTCGGCGATCGCCTTGGCGGTGACGGGCCGGAAGCGCTCGAGGCTTTCGGCGATCGAGCAATTGATGTTCTTGCGCGAAAAGCTTTCCGACGCCGCGCCGAAAATCGCGATCTCGGTCACGTTCGCCTTCAATGCCGCGTCGAGACCTTGCAGGTTCGGCACGAGAACCGGATAGGCGATGCCGGGCTTGCGCTTGATGCCGGCCATGACTTTGTCCGTGTCGGCCATCTGCGGCACCCATTTGGGCGAGACGAACGAGCCCGCCTCGATCACGGACAGTCCCGACGCCGACAGAAGATCGATCAGCGCGATCTTGGTCCCGGCGTCGATCGGTGTCTTTTCGTTTTGAAGACCGTCGCGCGGGCCGACTTCGACCAGCTTCACTTTGGCCGGAATCATGACGCGGCGGCCTCGAACACCACGAGTTCCTCGCCCTCCGCGGTCTGCTCGCCCGGCTTGAAGCGCACGCGCATGACCGTGCCGTCCGATGGCGCAACGATCGTGTGTTCCATCTTCATCGCTTCAAGCACGATCAGCTTCTGCCCCTTGGTCACTTTCTGGCCATCCGCGACCGCGACCGACACGATCTTGCCCGGCATCGGCGCGATCAATTTGCCGCCCGCCCCGCCTTGCGCCTCCGCCGCGGCCAGCGCGTCGATCACGGTCAGCGTGGCGCTCTCGGCGCCGCGGAACACAACGATATCGAGACCGCGTCGCACGATATCGGCTTCGACCTTCTGCCCGTCGAGCATGGCGACGAGCTTGCCGTCCGGCGACAACGTTGCTGTTGCCGCGACCGAGCCGCCGGGCAAGTCGAGGATATAGCCCATGCGCCCGCGATAATGGACGCGCACGGCGGGCCCGTCCTTGAACGCCAATTCGTCATGCGCATCGCCGTTGAGACGCCAGCCCGGAACGCGCGTCCAGGGGCTGCCGGGCGCGGCGGCGATGGCGGCATCTTCGCGCGCGCGCAGCATCGCGAGCACGGCCAGCGCCATGGTGGTGTCATCCGGCGCCGTGGCGGCCGGAACAAGCGCATTCTTGTGGCGTGCGATGAAGCCCGTATCGATCTCGCCCGCCATGAACGCGGGGTGCCGCGCGACGCGGGCGAGAAACGCCACGTTGTTCGCCGGGCCGACAATACGCACCCGATCCAACGCCGACGCCAGCTTCGCCAGGGCCGTCGCGCGGTCGCGGCCGTGAACGATCAACTTGGCGATCATCGGATCGTAATGGATCGAGACGTCGTCGCCTTCGCGCACGCCCGTATCGATCCTTGCGCCCGCCGTCGGGAACGACAAACGATGCAGCTTGCCGGTCGACGGCAGGAAGTCGCGCGACGGATCTTCGGCGTAAAGCCGCGCTTCGAATGCATGACCGTCGATGCGCAGATCGGCTTGCGTCAGTGGCAATTTCTCGCCGCGCGCCACGCGGATCTGCCATTCGACGAGATCGAGCCCGGTGATGACCTCCGTCACCGGATGCTCGACCTGCAAGCGCGTGTTCATTTCCATGAAGTAGAATTCGCCGCCTTCGTCGGCGATGAATTCGACCGTTCCCGCGCCGACATAGCCGACCGCCTGCGCCGCGCGCAACGCCGCCTCGCCCATCGACTTGCGGCGCGCGGCACTCATGCCTGGTGCCGGCGCTTCCTCGATCACTTTCTGATGGCGGCGTTGCAGTGAGCAATCGCGCTCGAATAGATAGACGCCGTTGCCGTGCGCGTCGCAGAATACCTGCACTTCGATATGGCGCGGCCGTTCGAGATATTTCTCGATCAGCACGCGCGCATCGCCAAAGGCTGATTGCGCCTCGCGCTGCGCGCCCGCCAATTCCTCGGCGAAATCGGCGGCCGCGCGCACCACGCGCATGCCTTTGCCCCCGCCGCCCGCCGAGGCTTTGATCAGCACGGGATAGCCGATCTTCGCGGCCTCCGCGGCCAGCACATCCGCATCCTGCACCACGCCGTGATACCCCGGCACGACGGGCACGCCAGCCTTGACCATCAGGGCTTTTGCTTCGCTTTTGCCGCCCATCGCGCGGATGGCCGATGCGGGCGGGCCGACGAACACGATCCCGGCTTTGGCGCAGCCTTCCGCGAATTCCGCGTTCTCCGACAGGAAGCCGTAACCGGGATGGATCGCCCCCGCCTTCAATTTCGTCGCGGCATTCAGAATGCGGTCGGCGCGCAGATAGCTCTCGCGCGGGCTGGCGGCACCGATCGGATACGCTTCATCGCACGACGCGACATGCAGCGCGGCCGCATCGGCGTCGGAGTAGACGGCAACGGTCCGCAAGCCCATAAGCCGCGCGGTGCGCGCCACGCGGCACGCGATTTCGCCGCGATTGGCGATCAGCAGCGTATCAAACATCCTCGCCCTCCCGCCGGCCGTTGCGGCGCGCCAGCAGATCGCGGTTGTAGCTCATGATCTCCGACAGGCCGATCAGCAGCAGCGTCACGCCGAACACGACTTGGACCGAGGCGACAACGCGCACCGCGTCGCTGACCGGTGCCACGTCGCCGTAGCCGACGGTCGACAGCGTGACGATCGAAAAATACAGCGCCTCCGAATAGCCGATCGCGCGGTCGTCGCCCAAAATCCGGAAATGCGGGCCCGCAAGATAGACGTCGACCAGCTTGTAGATCGCCGCGAAGCCCACGACGATCAGCGAGTAGAATGTCAGGAACGCGTAGACCGGCAGCACCAGCCGCCCCATGCGCTCGAAAAACTCCTCGAGCAGCAGGCCCGCATCGATCAGGAACACGGCAACGTCGCGCGACGCCGCCAGCACGACGGCCGAAATCAGCGCCATGGCGCCCAGGAACACGGCGTCGCCCGGCAAGCGCGCAAGACCGACTTCGTGCTGAAAGAACGTCAATCCGCCGACCAGGGCCACCGGAATCAGCCAGCGCGAAACGCGCCGGAACTCCGCGCGCGAAGCGACATGCGCGGCGACCACGACGCTGCGGATCGCGTCGCGCCGGAAATAGGCGCCGGCCAGAAACGCGGCGAGCGGCAAAGCGAAGCCGAAATCCTGCGCGAAATCCGAGACGCCGGGAAAGTTCGCCTCGCTGAAGAATACGAAGATCGACACATAGATCGCCAGCGAGTTCGCCAGCGCCAGCGAGAAGAACATCGAACCCGGAAACAGCAGCGCGAAAAACGCGAACGAGCCGACCGTCGCGGCCAGCATGGTCAGCGTGAAATCGAGCCCGGTGTCGCCTTCGACCGCCAAACCGATCAGGATCAGAAGCGCCGTCGTGAAGGCGATCCCCGATCTATGGCCCGACAATTTCACGACGACGCCCAGCCCGGTTTGCGCTTGGCGAGGAAAGCACCGATCCCTTCGCGCCCTTCGGGCGATACGCGAATGCGCGCGATGCGCGCGGCGGTGTCGGTGATCATCGCTTCATCGACCGGCCCGCTCTCGACCCGCGCGATCAGCGTCTTCGTCTCCGCGATCGCCTGCGGTCCGGCGGCGCGCAATTTGACGAGCAACGCCTCGACGGCCGCCGGGAGATTTTCGTCGATAACGTGGATAAGCCCCAAGCGATACGCTTCGGCCGCGTCGAACATCTCGGCCGTCAGGAAATAGCGCCGCGCGGCGCGCGGGCCGATCGCGCGGACAACATATGGCGAGATGACCGCCGGAATGATTCCGAGCTTCGTTTCCGACAGGCAGAAGCTCGCCGACGGCACGCAGATCGCCATATCGCAGCACGCGACAAGCCCCACGCCGCCGCCATAGGCCGGCCCTTGCACGCAAGCGATGGTCGGCTTGGGGCACGTGTCGAGCACGCGCATCAATTCGGCCAGCGCGCCCGCGTCTTTCAGATTGGCGGCTTCGTCATATGCCGCCATGCGCTTCATCCAATTAAGATCGGCGCCGGCGGAGAAGCTTTTACCTTCCGCCGCCAGCACGATGGTGCGCAACTCCGGAATCGCGCCCAGCCGCGCGATCTCCGCCGTCAGCGCCGCGATCAGCGCATCGTCGAAGGCGTTGTGCAATTCGGCGCGCGCCAAGGTCAGCGTCGCCACGTTGCGGTCGTCGATCTTGGTGTGGAAGCCGGCGTTCATCGCATCACATCCGGAACACGCCGAATTTCGTCGGCGCGATCGGCGCGTTGGATGCCGCCGAAAGGCCCAAGCCCAGCACCATGCGCGTCTGGGCGGGGTCGATCACGCCGTCGTCCCACAAACGGGCGGAGGCGTAGAACGGGTGCCCCTGGCGCTCGTATTGCTCGCGGATCGGCGCTTTGAACGCGGCTTCCTCGTCAGCTGGCCAGGTCTTGCCCGCGGCTTCGATATTGTCGCGTTTCACGGTGGCGAGCACCGACGCGGCTTGTTCGCCGCCCATCACCGAGATGCGCGCATTGGGCCACATCCACAGGAAGCGCGGCCCGAAGGCGCGCCCGCACATGCCGTAATTCCCGGCGCCGAACGAGCCGCCGACGATCACGGTGAATTTCGGCACGTTCGCGCAAGATACGGCGGTCACGAGCTTGGCACCGTCGCGCGCGATGCCACCGCTCTCGTATTTCTTGCCGACCATGAAGCCGGAGATGTTCTGCAAGAACACGAGCGGAATATTCCGCTGGCAGCAAAGCTCGATGAAATGCGCGCCCTTCAGCGCGCTTTCGGAAAACAGGATGCCGTTATTGGCGACGATGCCGACCTTGTAGCCCCAGATATGCGCGAAGCCGCAAATCAGCGTCGTGCCGTAGAGCGCCTTGAACTCGTCGAATTCGGAACCGTCGGCAATGCGTGCGATGATCTCGCGCACGTCATAAGGCTTGCGCAGATCGGCGGGGACCGCGCCGTAAAGCTCCTCGGCCGCATAAAGCGGCTCGGCGGGCGCTTGCGCCGGCCCCCACGCGGGCTTGGGCAGGTTGAGGTTGCCGACGATGCGCCGCGCGATGCCCAGCGCATGCGCGTCGTTCTGCGCGTAATGATCGACGACGCCCGACACACGCGCATGGACGTCGGCCCCGCCGAGTTCTTCGGCCGACACGACTTCGCCCGTCGCCGCCTTCACCAAAGGCGGGCCGCCGAGGAAGATCGTGCCTTGGTTTTTGACGATCACGCTTTCGTCGGACATGGCGGGCACGTAAGCCCCGCCCGCCGTGCAACTGCCCATCACCACCGCGATCTGCGGAATGCCGGCGGCGGAGAGATTCGCCTGATTGAAGAAGATGCGCCCGAAATGCTCGCGGTCGGGAAACACGTCGTCCTGGTTCGGCAGATTGGCGCCACCGCTGTCGACCAGATAGACGCACGGCAACCGGTTCTCGCGCGCGATTTCCTGGGCGCGAATATGCTTCTTCACCGTGAGCGGAAAATACGTGCCGCCCTTCACGGTCGCGTCGTTGCACACCACGACGCATTCGCGGCCCGCGATACGGCCGATCCCGGTCAAAATGCCGGCGGACGGCACGTCGCCGCCATACATGTCCCAGGCGGCGAGCTGGGAAAGTTCCAAGAACGGCGTGCCGGGATCGAGCAGTGTGCGGATGCGCTCGCGCGGCAGCAACTTGCCGCGCTTAACGTGCTTGTCGCGCGCGGCCGGGCCGCCGCCTTCGCGCACCTTATCGGCGGCGGCGCGCAGCTCGCCCACGAGCCCGCGCATCGCCGCTTCGTTGGCGGCGAAATCTTCGGATTTCGTGTCGATCGCGCTTTTCAGCACCGCCATGAAATCACCAGCCGCCGGTGACGAGCCATTCTTCGACTTGCGCCAAGCGGTCAGCGCCCCAGAACGGCTCGCCGTCGACGATGATGAAGGGCGAGCCGAACACGCCGCGCTGCACCGCCGCCTCGACCTCGCCCCGGAACCGCTCCTTGAATTCGGCGCTGGTGATTCCGGCTTTCAGCTTGTCCTTGTCCACGCCCATGCCGGCCGCGAGATCGCAGACGAAATCGACCGGCGTCACGTCGCGCCCGTCGACATAGGCTTGGCGGAACACCGCCTTGGCGAAGCGCTTGGCCAAGGCCGGGTCCTTGTCGTCGAGCCAATAGAAGGCGCGGCTGGGGTTGATCGCGGCGAAGGGAAACGCGTCCGGCAAGCGGAACTTTAAATTATAAAGCCGCGCGAAACGCGCGAAGTCGCGCTTGGCGTATTCGCCCTTCAGCGGAATGTCGAGCAGCGGCTTCTGGCCCGATTCCTTGAACGCCGCGCCCAGCAGCATCGGCCGCCATTTGACGCTGCGCCCGTAATGCCCGGCCAGATCGTCGATCCGCGTCGAGGCGAGATAGCCATAGGGGCTCGAGAAGTCGAAATAGAAATCGATCGGGTTGGCCACTTGCTTACCCTTCCGCGTGGATGGCCCGGGCGATGACCAGGCGCTGGATGTCGGACGTACCTTCGTAAATCTGGCACACACGCACGTCGCGCGCGATACGCTCGACCGGAAAATCGGCGAGGTATCCGTAGCCGCCATGCGTCTGGATCGCCGCCGAGCACACGCGCTCGGCCATTTCCGAGGCGAAGAGCTTCGCCATCGCGGCTTCTTTCAGACACGGCAAGCCCGCATCGCGCAGGCGCGCGGCGTTATGCACCATCAATCGCGCGGCTTCGATTTCGGTCGCCATGTCGGCGAGGCGGAAGGCGACCGCCTGATGCTCGAAGATCGGCTTGCCGAAGCTCGTCCGCTGCTTGGCATAGGCGAGGGCCGCGTCATAGGCCGAGCGAGCCATACCCACGGCCTGGGCCGCAATGCCGATCCGCCCGCCTTCGAGATTGGCCAGCGCGATCTTATAGCCCTCGCCTTCCGGCCCCAGCATTAAATCGGGCGTCAGGCGCACATCCTCCAGCGCGATCTGCGCAGTGTCAGAGCATTTCTGGCCGAGTTTTTCTTCGAGCCGCGCCACCTTCCAACCTGGATTGTCGGTCGGCACCAGAAACGCGCTGATGCCCTTCTTGCCCGCGTCCGGGTTGGTCACCGCGAACACGATCGCGACATCGGCGGTGGCGCCGGAAGTGATGAATTGCTTGGTGCCCGACAGGACCCAATGATTGCCGTCGCGTTTGGCGCGGGTTTTGATCGCCGAGGCGTCCGACCCCGCCCCCGGCTCGGTCAGGCAGAAGGCGCCCAGCATTTGGCCCTGCGCGAGCTTTTTGAGGAAGGTTTCCTTCTGCCACGGCGTGCCGAATTTGAGGATCGGCATACATCCGACCGAGTTATGCACACTCATGACCGTGGAGACGGCCCCGTCGCCCGCCGCGATCTCCTCCAACGCCGCCGCGTAGGCGACGTGATCGGCACCGGCCCCGCCCCATTCTTCGGGGACGAGCATGCCCATGAAGCCCAGCTCGCCCAACTCGCGCACGATCGCCTTGGGAAACAGCTTTTCCTTTTCGCGCGCGGCGGCGGTCGGCCACAGCTTTTCCTGCGCGTATTGGCGCGCCGTATCGCGGATCAGGGTCTGGGTTTCGTCAAGCATCGCACCCTCGGTCTACCAGGGAAGATCGGTGCCGTCGTAGTTGAAGAACTTGCCGTTATCCTTGGGCGTCAGGCCCGACAGCGTGTTCGCGATCGCATCTGTCGCCTCGGGGATCGTCAGCGTAGCGCCCGGCCCGCCCATATCAGTCTGCACCCAGCCGGGATGGAACACCGCGACGGTAATGCCCTTGCCCGCCAAATCGATCGACAGATTTTTGGCGACTTGATTGAGCATCGTCTTAGACGAGCGATAGATCATCGACCCGCCCGCATTCATCGCGATCGAGCCCATGCGCGAGGTCGTGAAGGCGATCGTCTTGCGCTTGGACCGCGCCACCGGTTCGATCAACGCTTCGACCAGACGCATCGGGCCGAAAACGTTGACATCGATCACCTTCTGCCATTCGGCGTAATCCGTACTGCCAACCCCGCCGCCGCGCGGGCCGTAAATGCCCGCGTTGCACAGCAGCAGGTCGATGCTTTCATTCGCCAGCGATTTGCCCAAGCGCGCGACCGAATGCGGATCGGTCACATCGCACAGATGGACTTCGCCGCCCGCTTTGGAAATCTCGGCGCCGGAGGCGAGGTTGCGCGCCGTGCCCAGTACACGCCAACCGCGCTTGGCGAATTGCCCCACAAGGGCGAGGCCGATGCCGCGCGAAGCGCCCGCGATCAGAATGGTCGGTTTGTCGGTCATGCACTTCTCTTCTTCGCCGTGACTTCGATTTCAATTTTCATATCCGCGTTCAGCAATTGGCTGACCACGGTCGTGTTCGCCGGGCGGATATCCTTGAAATGCTTGCCGACGATCGGCGCCACTTTGTCGAAATCCTTCGCATCGGTCAGATGGATCTGCACGCGCACCGTGTCGGCAAGGTCGAACCCGGCCTGCGCCAACGCCGCGCGGATATTGGCGAAGCATTGTTCGGTCTGCTCGGCCACATCGGGCGAGATCGCCATCTTGGAATAGTCATAGCCCGTGGTGCCCGACACGAAGGCCCAATCGCCGTCGATCACCGCGCGGCTATAGCCGGCCAAAGCCTCGAAGCTCGAACCCGACGAAATCAATTTGCGCGCCATAGTCGCCCCCTTTTCCCGGCCAGTCTAAGCGGTTTCGGCGAACAATTCGCGGCCGATCAACCAGCGGCGGATTTCGCTGGTACCGGCCCCGATTTCGTAGAGCTTGGCGTCGCGCAGCAGCCGCCCGGTCGGATAGTCGTTGATATAGCCGTTGCCGCCCAGAAGCTGGATCGCGTCCAGCGCGATCTGGGTCGCCTTCTCGGCCGAATAGAGGATTGCCCCGGCCGCGTCCTTGCGCGTCGTGCGGCCCGCGTCGCAGGCCCGCGTGACGGCATAGACATAGGCTTTGCAGGCGTTGGTCGTGGTGTACATGTCGGCGAGCTTGCCCTGGACGAGCTGGAATTCGCCGATCGATTGGCCGAATTGCTTGCGCTCGTGAACATAGGGCAACGCCACGTCCAGCGCCGCCTGCATGATGCCCAGCGGCCCGCCAGCCAGCACCGCGCGCTCGTAGTCGAGGCCGCTCATCAGAACGTTGACGCCCTTGCCGACGGCGCCGAGCACGTTTTCCTCGGGCACTTCGCAATCCTGGAACACGAGCTCGCCGGTGTTGGAGCCGCGCATGCCGAGCTTGTCGAGTTTCTGCGCCACCGAGAAACCCTTGAAGGATTTCTCGATCAGGAACGCCGTAATGCCGCGCGCACCCGCATTCGTATCGGTCTTGGCGTAGACGACCAGCACATCGGCGTCAGGTCCGTTGGTGATCCAGAATTTGCTGCCGTTCAGGACGTAGCGGTCGCCCTTTTTGTCGGCGCGCAATTTCATGGACACGACGTCGGAGCCAGCCCCCGGCTCGGACATCGCCAACGCGCCGACATGTTCGCCCGAAATCAGCTTGGGCAGATATTTGCGGCGCTGGGATTCGTCGCCGTTGCGGCGGATCTGGTTGACGCAAAGATTGGAATGCGCGCCGTAGGACAAGCCGACCGACGCGGAGGCGCGGCTGATCTCCTCCATCGCCACGCAATGGGCGAGATAGCCTTGGCCGGAGCCGCCATATTCCTCCTCGACCGTGATGCCGAGCAGGCCAAGATCGCCGAATTTGCGCCACAGATCGGCGGGGAAATCGTTGTCGCGGTCGATCTGGGCCGCGCGCGGGGCGATCTCGTCGGCGGCGAAGCGCGCGACCTGCTCGCGCAGCATGTCGATATCCTCGCCCAGGCCGAAATCGAACGTCGTCATGGAATTGCGCGTCATCGCTTCCTCCCTCGCCGTTCAGACTTGCGGGCCATCGGCGCGTCCCGCCATGACCATCAACGTTTGCACCATCAGCGCGCAGGGCTTTTCCCGCCCGCCTTTGATCGACACCACGTCGACCTGCGCCACCACCAGCGTCCGGCCCGGCTTCACGACCCGGCCGCGCGCCAGGATCGTATCCCCGTCGGCCGGGCTCAGCAGATTCATTTTATACTCGACCGTCAGAACCGACCCGCCAGGCGGCATCATCGAATAGCCCGCATACCCGCCGGCCGAGTCCGCGATCATCCCGACCACGCCGCCATGGACATAGCCATGTTGCTGTCCGATGGCGGGGCCGCGCTCGACCGCGATCTCGACCTCGCCCGGCGCCACGCGCATAAGCCGCGCGCCGATCGTCGCCATCGCGCCCTGCCGCGCGAAGGAAGCGCGGATTTTGCGCTCCCAATCCGGGTCGGAAGGTTCGTGTTTCATGGAAGGGCTTCCTCCCGCTGTTTCCATACGGTACCGTATGGTATGGCCAAGCGGGAGTCAACCAAGCCAAGACTGGACGCGGCCGCGTGGATCGCGGCGGCGCTGGAGGCTTTGGCGCGCGAGGGCATTGCGGGCCTGCGAGTCGAACCTTTGGCCAAGCGCCTGGGCGTGACCAAGGGCAGTTTCTATTGGCATTTCAAGGATCGGGAGGCGCTGCTGGCGGCCGCGATGGACGCTTGGGCAGCAGGCCGTATCGCCGCGATCCGTGCCCAGGCGGGCGATCCCAAGCGGCGCACCTTGTCCGCGATGGCCGATCTTTATTTGCGCGATCCGAACCCCAAGGGCTTGGCGGTCGAACTTGCCATCCGTGCGCTGGCCCGTGCCGATGCGCGCGCGGCCAAGGCGGTCGAGATCGTCGATGCCGAACGCCTTGTTCAAGTCGCCGCGTTGCTCGGCGAACAAGGCTATGACGCGGCCGAGGCGAAGGCGCGCGCGCTGCTATTCTACGGATTCCTGTTCGGACAAAGCCTGATGCGCGGGCGCGACTTGGCCGCCGCGCGCGAAAGCGCCATCGCGCTCGTCTCGCGCTAGCGCCTTGTGCCGAGATAAAGCCCCGGCAGCAGCAACGCCGCGCCGACGAGGTGATAGATCGCGAGCCGCTCGTCGAGCACGACCCAGGCGAGTGCCGGGCCATAAAGCGGCACCAAATACATGAGCAAACTCGCCGCCCCCGCCCCCAGCGCGCCGACGACGATCGAGTAGCCCAGATAGGACGTGATGCCCGGCACCAGCGCCAGGAACACGAACACGGTCCAATCACGCAAGTCGTAGTTCGGCACGGCGTAGAATGCCATTTCGCCGATCAGAAACGGCACGTTCACCGCCACGCCGAAAGCAACGATGACGGCGAGCCGTGTCATGGGATCGAGCGACGTGCGCTTGTATTTGAGCAGCACCGAATAGATCGCCCAGGACACGGCACCCGCCGCGATCAGCAAATCGCCCTCGACGAAATTGAGGCGGACGATGTTCGCGGGCTCGCCGCGCAGCAGAATCCAACCGGCGCCGGCCAGCGCCAGCGCAATACCCGCCACACGCGCCCAGCCGATCGCCTCGCCATAGCCGAATCGCGCGAACAGCACGATCAGCACGGGGCAGGCTGCGTAGATGAGGCCGGCATTCGTCGCGGTGGTGGTCACGCCCGCGACATAGGTGGGCGCGCCGCAAATCCCCATGCCGAGAAAACCGAGCAACAGATATGTGCGCCATTCGCGCATTATCTCCTCGCGACCGCGCCAGAGCGCCGACGCCGCGAAGGGCAGCAGAAAGACCAGCGTCAGGCCCCAGCGCCAGAACGCCGTCGCCACCGGGGGAATACTGCCCGCGATCCAGCGCGCCGCCACCATGTTCGAGACCAAGGCGGCAGGCACCAGAAAGAACAGGATCAGCGCGAAACGCCGGTCGGTAACGCTCATCACCCGTGCCGCGCGCGCGCCTGTCCGGCACCTTTGCCCAGCGCTTCGAGCTTGGCGATCGCGATATCGGTATCGAGTGGCGCCAAGCCGCAATTGGTGCCCAGGATCAACTTGTCCTTGGGCACGAATTTCAGCGCCTCGGCGACGACCGCTTCGATCTCGTCCGGCGTTTCGATCAGATTGGTCGCGACGTCGATGGCGCCGACGATCACTTCTTTGCCGTGAAGCAAGCCCATAAGGCGCGCGGGGACCCGCGAATGCATGGCTTCGAGCGAGATCTGATCGATGCGGCTTTTAGCGAGTGCGGGAAAGAAATCCTCGTATTGGCGCCACTCGGCACCCAGGCCGGCCTTCCAATCGATATTGGCTTTGATGCCGTAGCCGTAGCAGATATGCACGGCCGTCTTGCATTTGAGCCCGTCGATCGCGCGGTGCAGCGCTTCGATGCCCCAGCCGGCGGCTTCGTCGGTATAGGCGTTGAAGGCCGGCTCGTCGAACTGGATCACGTCGATGCCGTCTTTTTCCAGCGCGCGCGCTTCCTCGTTCAGCAGATCGGCGAAGGCCATCGCGGTTTTGATGCGGTCGCCGTAGTACGCGTCCTTCACCGTGTCCATGATCGTCATCGGGCCCGGCAGCGTGAAGCGCAATTGGCGCTTGGTATGCGCGCGAGCGAGGCGCGCTTCGGTCGCATGCGCGCGGCCCTTCAAACGCAATTGCCCGACGACCTGCGGCACGATCGCTTCGTAGCGGTTGTTGCGGATCCCCATCGCAACCTTGTTCGCGGTGTCGATGCCGTCGACGAACTCGACGAAGCCGTGCACGAAATGCTGGCGCGACTGTTCGCCTTCGGTCAGGCAATCGATTCCCGCATCTTCCTGCAGCTTGAGCCACAGCAGCGTGGCGTCGCGCTTGGCGCGGGCGAGCTCGTCGCCCTCTTGGCGCCATTTGGGCCACAGCTTATGCGTTTCGGCGAGCCAGCCGGGTTTGGGCAAGCTGCCGGCGATCGTGGTGGGGAACAACATGGCGGCTTTCTCCCGAGGGGTTTCCCCCTTGGTTAAGCCGCCGCGCGACGGCGCGCAAGATTCCGATGTAGCGACCGCCTGAAATCCGATCGCCCGCTCTTTGTTGTCCGCCTTTTACTGAATGGTCACCCGCGGCGCTTGCCAGCGACCCTGAATCGCCGGCTGCGCGGGCCCGCTCGGCGCGGGAGACGGAGCGAGATTCGTCTGCGCGGCTTTGGGCTTGCGGGCAGCGCGGGCGTCGTCCGCTTTGAGATTAGCGATTTCGACGAAAGTTTGCCTGATTTCGTTGCAGGTTCCGATGAATCGATCATGGCCACGCGCGATCGTTAAGCAGGAATCGGTAATGATATTCCCCCAGCCAAAATACGCGTGCTTAAGATTGTCTCCCAATCGCTCGGTCGTGACCAAGTCGAGAAAACCGCCACTGCGCTCCAACTCGCGAACATCCTTCAGGTACTCGGCCAAATTGGCGTTCTTCTTCGCCAGACGTCCCTCCAACTTGGCCGCGATGTCCTTTTGCGTAGCGGTCATATCCGTCCGATCCAGCATTGCGTAAAGCTCCGCACGCGCGAGTATGGTGCTGCGAAAATTCGCAAACAGATCGAAGGTCAGACGCGACACAGCCTCGAATTGCGACCAACTGGTCACGAAAGCGTTTACTATCGCCAATGGATTTCCTGATCCCAGCGCCTTGACGAAATCGGCGAGATCGATGTCGGGTGATGCATCCGCCGCCAGCGACAATTCATTTCGATAGACGCGCAGTTGCGTGCGCTCGAATTCGACGAGTCGGGCGCTGTCTTGATCGCAACGATCCTGGACCTTCCCGACACACGGCGTCAGCGCAATGAGACGCAGCTTGTAGGCCTGCTCTCCCGCCGCCCCGAGTCGGTAGATCATGCCGGCGCGTTCGGCTTCCTCCTCAGGCGCGTTCGCCGACGCCGCCGAAGCGAGTACCGCGATCGCCACAACATGGCGAAAAGCCTGTGTCTCGAACGCATCGGCCGGCAGCACATAATCGAGCGCCCGGTCGCCGGTGCCCCCCAAGTTCTGGATCGCCGAACTGCAACCGCCAGCAAGCAATACTATGGCGCAGCAAAAGGCGGCCCGCACATAAGAATATGTCATTTTGCCCCCGAGCAGTTTTTAGCTGTATTACTTTAGGAGGAGCATTTACTCGAAAAATATTCGAGTCAAGATCGTAATGATCGCGCAATGCTAAACGCTGGACGAACCGGGGTGTTCCTGCGCGTCGACGACACAATAAGCGGCCATGTTGACGATGCCGCGCACGGTCGCCGTGTTGTCCAGCAGATGGACCGGGGCGGCCGGTCCCAGCAGCACGGGTCCGATCTTTTGCGCGCCCGCGAACTCCTTCAACAGGTTGAAGGCGATATTCGCGGCATCGAGGCTCGGCATGATCAGCAGATTCGCCATGCCGTCGTAGCGCGGCTCCAAAACCGCGTTGCGGCGGATCTCGTCGGAGATCGCGGCCTCCGCGGTCATCTCGCCGTCGACTTCCAGATAGGGCGCCATCGCCTGGATGCGTTCCAAGGCGCCCCGCATACGATCGGCCGAAGCGCATTCGGCCGAGCCGAAATTGGAATGCGACAGCAGTGCCGCCTTCGCCTTCAAGCCGAACAGCTTGACGACTTCGGCCGCGCGCACGGTCATGCCGGCGATCTGCGCGGAATCGGGCTCGCGCGACACATGCGTGTCGGCGATGAAGATCGTGCCGCGCGAATGGACCAGCGCCGACACGGCCGCGGGCGCCGCCACGCCCGGCTTCAGGCCGACGATATCGACGACGTCGCGCAGCGCGCGATTCCAGCGGCCGATCAGGCCGCCGATCATCCCGTCGGCTTCGCCCATGCGCAGCATCAACGCGGCCAGCACCACGTTGCGCGTGCGCACGATGGTGCGCGCCGTGTCGGGCGAAATGCCCTTGCGGCCCATCAGATTGTGATAGAGGCGCCAGACATCGGCGTAATTCGGCACGTCTTCGGGATTGACCAGACGAAAATCGGAATCCGCACGCATCCGCAGGCCCAGCTTGTCCAGACGCTTTCGGATCGTTTCGCGCCGTCCGACCAAGATCGGCAGGCAAATGCCTTCGTCGATCAGCGTTTGCGCCGCGCGCAGCACACGTTCGTCCTCGCCGTCGGCGAAGATGATGCGCTTGGGTGCCGCGCGCGCGCGCTCGAAGATCGGCTTCATCACGAAGCCCGAGCGATAGACAAATTGCGACAGCTGGTCGGTATAGGCGTCGAAATCCTTGATCGGCCGCGTGGCGACGCCCGATTCCATCGCCGCCTTGGCGACGGCGGGCGCGATCTCGGTGATCAGACGCGGATCGAAGGGCTTCGGGATCAGGTTTTCGGGGCCGAAGGCCGGCGGCTCGCCGCCATAGGCGGCCGAAACGATGTCCGACGGCTCTTGCAAAGCAAGGTCTGCGATCGCGCGTACGGCGGCGACCTTCATCGCTTCGTTGATCGTCGTCGCACCGACGTCGAGCGCGCCGCGGAAGATGAACGGGAAGCACAGGACGTTGTTGACCTGGTTGGGATAGTCCGAACGGCCGGTCGCGATGATCGCGTCGCCGCGCACGGCCTTCACTTCCTCGGGCAGAATTTCGGGCGTCGGATTGGCGAGCGCCAGGATCAGGGGCTTGGCCGCCATCTTCGACACCATGGCGCCCTTCAGCACGCGCGGTGCCGACAGGCCCAGGAACACGTCGGCGTCGCCGATCACGTCGTCGAGCGTGCGCGCGTTGGTGTCGCGCGCGTAACGCGCTTTGCGCGGGTCCATCAACTCCGTGCGGCCTTTGTAGACCACGCCGGCGATATCGGTGACCCAGATGTTCTCCTGCTTCACGCCCAGATCGACGAGCAGATCGAGGCAGGCCAACGCCGCCGCACCCGCACCGGAGGTGACGAGCTTGACCTTCGACACGTCTTTACCGACGACGCGAAGCCCGTTGAGAATAGCCGCGCCGACGATGATCGCGGTGCCGTGCTGATCGTCGTGGAAGACCGGGATCTTCAGGCGCTTGCGCAGCTTCTCTTCGATCTCGAAGCACTCGGGCGCTTTGATGTCTTCGAGATTGATGCCGCCGAATGTCGGCTCCAATGCCGCGACGATATCGACGAATTTGTCGGGGTTCAGCTCGTCGACCTCGATATCGAACACGTCGATGCCGGCGAATTTCTTGAACAGCACCGCCTTGCCTTCCATCACCGGCTTGGCGGCGAGTGGCCCGATGGCGCCCAGGCCCAGCACGGCCGTGCCGTTGGTGACCACGGCGACCAGATTGGCACGCGCGGTGACGGTGGCGGCTTCGGCGGGGTCGGCGACGATCGCCTCGCACGCGGCGGCCACGCCGGGCGAATAGGCCAAAGCCAGATCGCGCTGGTTGGCGAGCGGCTTGGTCGCGACGATCGCGAGTTTGCCGGGCTGCGGGAGACGGTGATATTCGAGGGCCGCTTCGCGCAGCTTGTCGTCCGCCATGTATCCCGCCGATGGAATCTAAAGGGGTCGATGGTGCGGTCGAGAAGACTCGAACTTCCACGGCCTTTCGGCCACCAGCACCTCAAGCTGGCGCGTCTACCGTTCCGCCACGACCGCACATCGAGGAGGTCGACACCCCCTCCCAAGGGGAGGGCTTGCCAACACGGGTCCGGGGGGATACCAAATCGGGCCCGCCGTGGCAAGCGCTCGTGGTTATTTCTGAATGACCTGGAAAAACAAGCCCCTGGACGGCCTGGAATGGACGGTGCGCGAGGGGTACAGCGACTATGCCGCGACCCTCGCCGAAATGTCGGCGCGCGCAGACGCGATCCGGGCCGGGACGGCGCCCGAAGCGGTCTGGCTAGTGGAACATAGCCCCGTCTACACGGCCGGCACGTCGGCCAAGCCCGAGGACCTGCGCGACCCGCGTTTTCCGGTGTTCGAGGCCGGGCGCGGCGGCCAATACACCTATCACGGGCCCGGCCAGCGCGTGGCGTATGTGATGATCGACCTGAAAGAGCGCGGCGGCGACGTGCGCGAATATGTCCGCCGGCTGGAGGAATGGATGATCCGCACCCTCGCCCGCTTCAATGTGAAGGGCGAGCGGCGCGAGGGCCGCGTGGGCATCTGGGTCGATCGCGGCCCGGACGGGCGCGGCGGGCGGCGCGAAGACAAGATCGGCGCCATCGGCGTGCGGGTGAAGCGTTGGGTCACGTTCCACGGATTGTCGCTGAACGTCGATTGCGATCTTTCGCATTTCGCCGGGATCGTGCCGTGCGGCATTTCCGCGCCCGCCTATGGCGTCACGTCGCTGGCCGATTTGGGCTTGCTGGTGACGATGCCGGAGTTCGACATGATGCTGCGGCACGAGTTCGAAACGACTTTCGGCTAACCCCCGTATAAGATAACGTCCCGGCGCATGACGACGCGGGATGATCCGCAGGACCAGGACGAGCGCGAGGCGTTGCGCGCGCGCGTCGGCGATGCCGACGAGGTCGAACGCGCGGCATGCGCGCTGATCGCGGGCGATATCGGTCCGATCGCCGAACCGCTGGTGGAAGCGGGTTTCGGCATTCCGACGATCGAGATCGACCCGCCCGAGGACGCGCTCGACCTCGCGCCTTTGGTCACGTTGCATCGATACTGGCGTGCGCGATGCGGGCCGGGCGGCGCGCTGCCGCCCGCATCGGCGATCGATCTCGCCGAGTTGCGCGAAACGTCGGAGAATATCGGCCATTTGCGAACCGACGGCACCGGGCACGACTTCGTCTATGCGGCATACGTTCCGGCCGTCGCGCATTACGCGGGCCGGGACTGGACCGGCTGGAGCATCGGGGCCATCGCGCTCAAATTCGCGAACGCGCATGGGATCTTGTATCGCGCGCTGCATGTCGCGTGCGCGCGCACGCGAAAGCCGATCGCCTGCCGGCACGAAGCGCCGGGCTGGCTTGGCGCGACGTCCTGGCGTCGTTTGGCCGTGCCGTTCGCAGACGAGACGGGCGCCGTTACGGATTTCTTGGCGGCGAACGTGCCGATCGCGTTTCGCCGGCGCACGCCCGAAGATGCGGCCGAGCAACTCAACCGCGTGGGATCGCGTCCTGTCGCTGATTGAACAGCGCCGATGGCGGTCGATTGAGCCTTGCGGCGATCGTCGCTTGCAGTAAAAATTGCTGCGCATGCTTCCCCCCGCCGACTCGATTGCCCATGAACGCGAGCATTGGCGCGCCCGTGTCGCGGATCACGACGCCGTGCGCGCGGCCGGCGAAAATCTGGCTCGTTGCGAGCAGACGGCGATCGACGAATTGTTCCTGGTACGAAATCTCTGCGTACCCGAAATAGCGATCGATCCGGCGCTGCCCACGCTGGACCTTACCCAGCATGCGAATTTGATGCGCTATTGGCGCCAATTGCCGCGCGACGCGGGCGCCGACTTGCCCGCGCGCGGCGCACTCCGCCCCGAGGATCTGCACGGCACGCTGGGCGATCTGATGCTGCTGGAAGCCGATGCGACCGGGACCGATTTCGTTTACCGCGTCTACGGCTCGAACATCGCGATCAATGCCGGCCAGGATTGGACCGGGTGGAGCGTCGGCGCGATGGGCCTAAAAACCGACAGCGGAATCGCCCCGTTTTACCGCGCCGTCTATGTCGCCTGCGCCTTGGTGCGAAAGCCGATCTATACCGCGCACGAGGCGATGCCGTATCAAACGCCCAGCCTGTGGCGGCGTTTGATCGTGCCCTTGACCGGCGCGTCGCGCGGCGTCGAATGGTTCCTGGTCGCGAACGTGCCCGAGAAGTTCCGCCGCCCTGATCGCGCGCGCGAAATCGAGATGCGCCGCCGCCTGGGGCCGGGCGACGGCGCCTAGCCTTCCCAGGCGCGCCAAAGGAAGCTGAAACCGCCCGCGACGACCAGCGCGTCCATCATGAAAAGATGCACTCGCGGCGAAAAGCGCTTCAGCATCCAACGCGCGACGAAGGCGCCTGGCACGGTGGCGAGGCCCAGGATCAGACCCGCCAAGATCAGTTCGAAGTCGAACAACATCGCCGATCCGAAGACCGACGCCTTGATCAAACTGCCGGACATCGACACGGCGGCTTCGGTGCCGATCAACGCCCCGCCGCGCAAGCCCAGCCCCATCATCACCGACAGCAGCAGCGGGCCCACGCCGGTCATCGAGCCGACGATGGCGCCATAGACCGCCCCGCCCGCGACGGCACCGCCCGCACTCAAGCGCCAGCCCGTTTTGTCGAGCTTGCGGCGGATCGGGATCGAGGCGATCAGGAACACGCCCAGCATCGCCGCGATCGCGCGCACCGGCAGCAGCGTGTAGACATAAGCCGACAGAACGCACATCGGCGCCATGCCGGCACCCACCAGCAGGATCGCGCGCCATGAAAGCTCGTGCCGGAACGCCGCCACGCGGCTGGCGTTCGTCATCGCCATCGCGATCGACATGACCGGCACGACCGACGCCACACCGACGACCGGGGCGAGAACCGGCGGCAGAATCAAACCGCCGCCATAGCCCGACACGCCGCCGACGATCGACGCGACGAAGGCGACGAGCGCCACGCCCGCGAGGATCAACGGATCGATTCCCGCAAGGGCGAAGCCGCTTTCCATCACGCCGTCGTCGGCATTTGCGAAAACCCGGTCCAGCCTTCGTCTTGCGCGTCCTCGCGCGCGATCGCGTCGACCTTGGCGAGCGGCGGTCCGTCGCGGCATTCGGCGATCATCGCCTCGATCGTGTCGGGCGATCCCGCGAACACGGCCTCCACCGTGCCATCCTTGCGATTGCGGACCCAGCCGCACAGACCGGCGGCGCGCGCACGCTCCACCGTCCAGCCGCGATACCACACGCCTTGCACGCGCCCCGAAATCACGACCCGAACGGCGATGCGTTCCGTCATCGCGCCGGCTTCTCGAACACGACATGCATCGCGTGTTCGGTCGTCGCCTTGCGCGCGACATCGAAGCCCTGCGCTTTCAGATCGACGCCGTCGAACGGCTTCGTGCCCGAACCCAGCAGGATCGGCGATACGACCAGATGGAACCGGTCGATGGCGCCAATGCGCAGATACTGATTGATCGTCGAGGCCCCGCCGCCGACGCGCACGTCTTTGGCGCCCGCCGCTTCGCGCGCGCGGCGCAGCGCTTCCGCGGCACCGCCGGTGACGAAATGGAACACCGTGCCGCCCTTCATTTCCAAGGGGGCACGCGCATGATGCGTCAACACGAAGACGGGCACGTGATAGGGCGGCTCCTCGCCCCACCAGCCCTTCCATTGGTCGTCGGGCCAGGGCCCGCGCACCGGCCCGAACATGTTGCGACCCAGGATCCAGGCGCCGACATTCTCGAAACTGCGCGCGGCGAAATCGTCGTCCACGCCCTTGGCGCCGCCATCCTGGCCGAGCACGCGCTTTTGGAACGTCTCGGTCCCGAACATCCAAGTATGGAGTCCCGTCCCGCCCTCGCCCAACGGATTCTCGAGGCTTTGGTTCGGCCCCGCCGCGTAGCCGTCGGCCGAAATCGCGAAGCAATCCACGCGCAACATCGTCGCTCCCCTCAACGCCAAGCGGCTACGGCCATCGCGCGCAGCGCCGTGCGGATCGCGGCCTGCGCTTGATCTTCCAATTCCGCGTCCGAGGGTAGCGCGCCGGCGTCGCCATGGGCCAGCGCGTTGCGCCGTTCGCGCAAAAGATCGAACTCCGGATCGCCCGCATCGCGCTTTCGCATCGCGTGCTCGGCCAGTGCGTAGGCGAGCATCACGCACGCCGCCCACGCCCCGGCGCAGAACGCGGCTTCGATTTCGCCCAGCAAACGCTCCGCGCGTTCGTCGAATTCGGGCGCGGCCGGGCCAGCGTTGGCCGCCACCGCGCGCGCGAACCAATCGGCGCGCTTGCGCCAAGTCTCGGGATCGGGCGGCGGCAGGCCGTCGCCGCTCACTCGAACTCGACGATTTTCTGATCGACGGCGAGAGAGTCGCCGGCGGCGGCGTGCAGCTTGGCGACTTTCCCGTCGCGCTCGGCGCGCAGGATATTCTCCATCTTCATCGCCTCGACGACGCAAAGCTCGTCGCCGGCCTTGACCTCCTGCCCCGCTTGCAACGGCAGCGTTTTCAGCAGGCCGGGCATCGGCGACAGCAGGAACTTGGACGTATCGGCCGCACGTTTCTCGGGCATCAGCTTGCGCAGTTTGGCGACACGCGGCGGCAGCACCAGTACGGGCAAGTTCGTGCCGCCATGCGCCAGCATGAAGCCCGCGCCGTTGCGCTCGACTTGCGCCGACAACGCGGCCCCATCGACCGTCGCTTCCATCAGCACGCGGCCGGGTTGCCATTCGGTCGCGACCACGCTGGTCTCCCCGCCCGAGGTGACGCGATAGACGCCGTCCGCGAACTCGACCTTCGCCGCCGTATCTTCGCCCGCCAAGCGCACGACGAACTCGGCTTCGATCTTCGCTTCGTGGCCTTTGAGCTGGCCGGAAATCCCGGTCTCGCGCTCGCGGATGCGGCGCTGCGCGACGGCGGCCAGCGCCACCAACACGCGGCGCAAATCGACGTCAACGACGCGGCCCTTGAAGCCGCCGGGAAATTCCTCGGCGATGAAGCCTGTCGTCAGCCGCCCCGCCTTGAAGCGCGGGTGATGCACCAGCGCCGCCAGGAACGGGATGTTATGGCCCACACCACGCACGACGTAAGCGTCGAGCGCGTCGGCCATACGCTGCGTGGCCTGCACGCGGGATTCGCCGTAAGCGACCAGCTTGGCGATCATCGGATCGTAATACATCGAGATTTCGGCGCCTTCGTAGACGCCGGTATCGACGCGGATGCCGGGCTTCGTGGTCGGCGCCGCGCAACGCGTCAAACGTCCGATCGACGGCAGGAAGTTGCGCACTGGATCTTCGGCGTAGACGCGCGCTTCCAGCGCCCAGCCGGTCATCTTCACGTCTTTCTGCTCGAAGGGCAGTTTCTCGCCCGCCGCGACGCGGATCATCAATTCGACCAGATCGACGCCGGTGACGCATTCGGTCACCGGATGCTCGACCTGCAAACGCGTGTTCATTTCCAGGAAGTAGAAATTCTTGCGCTTGTCGACGATGAACTCGACCGTGCCGGCGGATTTGTATTTGACCGCCTTGGCAAGGGCGACGGCTTGCGCGCCCATCGCGGCGCGCGTCTTGGCGTCGAGGAAGGGCGACGGCGCTTCCTCGATCACCTTCTGATGGCGGCGCTGGATCGAGCATTCACGCTCGCCCAAATGCAGGATATTGCCGTGGCTGTCGCCGATCACCTGGATCTCGATATGCCGCGGCTCCTCGACGAATTTCTCGACGAACACGCGATCGTCGCCGAAGGCGCTCTTCGCCTCGTTGGTGGCGGAGCGGAAACCTTCACGCGCTTCAGCGTCGTTATGCGCGATGCGCATGCCCTTGCCGCCGCCGCCGGCCGAGGCCTTGATCATCACCGGATAGCCGATGGTCTTGGAAATCGCGACGCATTCCTCGGCGTCTTTCAGCGGCTTCAGATAGCCGGGCACGGTCGATACGCCGGCCTTCTGCGCGAGAAGCTTCGATTCGATCTTGTCGCCCATCGCGGCGACGGCGCGCATCGACGGGCCGATGAACACGATGCCCGCCTCGTCCAAAGCCTTCGCGAACGCCGCATTCTCGGACAGGAAGCCGTAGCCGGGATGCACCGCCTCGGCCTTCGTCTTCTTGCAGGCCTTCACGATCGCGTCGATCTTCAAATAGCTCTGCGCCGACGGGGCCGGGCCGATATGCACCGCCTCGTCCGCCATGCGCACATGCAGCGCCTCGGCATCGGCGTCGGAATAGACCGCGACGGTCTTGATGCCCATGCGCTGGCAGGTGCGGATCACGCGGCACGCGATCTCGCCGCGATTGGCGATCAGAATTTTCGTGAAGGGCGGGCCGCCCGGCACGGCTTGCTTGGCTTTGCGGGCGGGCGCCTTCTTGGCTTTCTTCGCGGCCATGATCACTTGTCTCCGGGGCCGAGCAGGCCCGATGCCAACACGACATGAACGGCCAACGGCCCGCCCCAAGCGACCGCGACCAGCGGCCACCAGTCGAAGGCGGAACCTTTGACGAGATTGAGTAGCGCCAGCACGCCGGTCGTCAAAATCGCGGCGGCGACGTGAAGCTGCAAAGCGCGACGCTTATCGATCATCGCCGCGCCCCGACGATTTCGCGCGCATAGAGCCAATGCGCGAACAGCGGCAGCGCCCAGGCGAAGGCGAAATACATCCACCACGGATTCGACGGCGAGGCGATGAAGTTCACCGGAATCATCACCACCAGCACGGCCAGGAACAGGATCGCGTGCAGCCGGAACTTCCGGATCTTGTCGGCGCGCGGATCGCTCACAGCGGCATGTTCCCGTGCTTCTTCCACGGATTGGCGAGCTGCTTGGTCTTCAGCATCGCCAGCGCGCGCGCCAGGCGCGGCCGCGTCGCCTTGGGCATGATCACGTCGTCGAGAAAGCCGCGCGACGCCGCGACGAACGGATTGGCGAAGCGGCGGCGATATTCCTCGGTGCGCGCCTCGATCTTCGCCTTGTCGCCCATATCGGCGCGGAAAATGATCTCGACGGCCCCCTTGGGGCCCATCACGGCGATTTCCGCCGACGGCCACGCGTAGTTCAAATCGCCGCGCAGATGCTTGGACGCCATCACGTCGTAGGCGCCGCCATAGGCTTTGCGCGTGATGACCGTGACCTTGGGCACCGTCGCCTCGGCATAGGCGTAAAGCAGCTTCGCACCATGCTTGATGATGCCGCCATATTCCTGCGCGGTGCCCGGCAGGAATCCCGGAACATCGACGAAGGTGACGATGGGGATATTGTAGCAATCGCAGAAGCGCACGAAGCGCGCGGCTTTGGTCGAGGACGCGATGTCGAGGCAGCCCGCCAGCACCATCGGCTGGTTGGCGACGAAGCCGACGGTCGAACCTTCGATGCGGCCCAAACCGACGATGATGTTCTTGGCGAAATCCGGCTGGATTTCGAAGAAATCGCCGTCGTCCACGACCTTCAGGATCGCTTCCTTCATGTCGTAGGGCTTGTTCGGGTTCGCCGGGATCAGCGTATCGAGCGATTCTTCGATCCGCTCCGGGCTGTCGGCGGTCGGGCGCACCGGGACCGGCGCTTTGTTGCTGGCCGGCAGGAAATCGACGAAGCGGCGCGTTTGCAGCAGCGCTTCGACATCGTTGTCGAAAGCAAGATCGGCGACACCCGAACGCTGCGTGTGCGTCGAAGCACCGCCCAGGTCTTCGGCCGAGACGATCTCATGCGTCACGGTCTTCACCACGTCCGGCCCCGTGACGAACATGTACGAGCTGTCGCGCACCATGAAGATGTAGTCGGTCATCGCGGGCGAATAGACCGCGCCGCCCGCGCACGGCCCCATGATCAGCGAGATCTGCGGGACGACGCCCGAGGCGAGCACGTTGCGCTGGAACACTTCCGCATAGCCCGCGAGCGACGCCACACCTTCTTGAATGCGCGCTCCGCCCGAATCGTTGAGGCCGATGACGGGGGCGCCCACCTTCATCGCCTGATCCATGATCTTGCAGATCTTCTCGGCGTGGCTTTCCGAGAGCGAGCCGCCGAACACGGTGAAATCCTGCGAGAACACGAAGACGAGGCGGCCGTTGATGGTGCCCCAGCCGGTGACGACGCCATCGCCCGAGACCTTCTGTTCGGCCATGCCGAACTCGGTCGAGCGATGCTCGACGAACATGTCCCATTCCTCGAACGAGCCTTCGTCGAGCAGGATGGCGAGACGTTCGCGCGCGGTGAGCTTGCCCTTCGCGTGCTGCGCTTCGACGCGGCGTTCGCCGCCGCCGGCGCGGGCCCCGGCCCGGCGCGCTTCGAGTTCCTTCAGGATTTCCTGAGTCATCGTCCCTGTCCCCGAAAGCCGTTCGTGTTTTTACCGGGAAACAGGGGTAACAAAGCCGCTAGCTTCGCGCCAGCGCGAAAAACCGTTCTGCGACAATAAGTTCCTGCCGCGTCTTGGCGCGCTTCTCGGCCGCCTCCGAATCCTCGCCCCATCTTTCGATCTGGAACGTGGCGTCGAGTTCGGCGGCGTCGAAAGCGGCGGCGGCGTCGATTTTGCCTTCGGCCAGTGCCAGCGACACGATCAGCGAGCCGGTCGCCGCGACCGCGACGCCCAGCCCCGCCAATTTAAGATCGTCCATCGCCGCCATCGCCTTGCGCAACGCCGCAAGGGACTGTGCTGGCTGTTCGGGCGCGATGATCGAACCATGCGAGACGATCAAGGGCGCGTCGAAGGTCAACGCCGCCCAATCGAGCAGCGGCTGCCAGATCGCGGCTTGGCGTTCGATCAGCACGGGCGGCTCGGAAGCGCGGAAGCACAGAAGCTCGGTCTCCGCATGCGCGATCAATTCGTCGAGCACGGCGTCGCGCTTGGGCGGCAAACGATCGATCGCCGTGCCGACGATGCGCGTCAGCGGCAGTTTCGAGAAATCGATCTTCGGCGCCTTGGTGCGCGGCACGACGTTTCGCCATTCGTCGACCATCGCCTCGGCAAGACGATCCGATGCGACGGCGATCTCCGCGCCGGCGGGCGTCTTCAACGGCTTGCCGTCGAGCGCCACGCCGAAGGAACCGTCGCCGCGCGCCAGCAGCGAAGGCTCGACGAAAGCGACGGCGCTCACCGGCCGAACAGATTGCGCAGCGCGCCGCCCGGCGTTTGCTGTTGCTGCTGTTGTTGTTGCGCGGGCGCTTGCTGTTGTGCCGGGCGCTGCTGCGTGGCGGGCGCCGTCTGCTGCGGCGGGGCCGCGCGACCCGTCGCGGCCGCCAGCGCATTGGCGCAAGGATCGCCCGAGACGCGCGAGGCAGCACTATTGGCGACCAAGCCGGTGATCAGCGAGCTGGCCCCGCCGGTCGCGATGCCGGCCGCCGTGCCCAACACGCTGGTGGCGAGGCCCTGCGCCATCGCCGCCGCGTCGGGCGCGTAGCTCGGGTTGGCGAAGGTGCCGCCGATGCGCAATGCGATCGGCCCAGCCGTTTGGCCCAGCGCCAATTGCTCGGTCGCCAGATTGATCGTGCCTTGGGTGCGCGCGCTGATGATCCCGGTTTCGATCAGACCGGCCTTGTAGGTGCCGATGCCGTCGCGGAAATCGATCTTGTGGATGCCGCATTTGACCGAAGTGCCGATATTCACCTGGGCAAGGCCGGGCGCCACGCTGTTCAGCCATTGGCCGACGAAGCGCACCGCCGCTTGGCCCAATTCGCCCTCGCCCATGTTGAGGAACACGTCGCCTTGCAGCGACGCCGCGACCGCGCGCGCCGTTTCGCCGCGCCCTTGCAGGTTGAGGTCGAAGGACGTGACGCCGCCCTTGAACCAATCGCTGAGCTTGCGGCTTTCCAGCACCTTACCGACGTCGAGATTGCGCACCTCGACCTTCTGGGTCAGCGCCTTCTGCGCGCCGTTCAACGTGTTCTCGATCGAGACTCGCCCCCCTTCGACCTCGAATGTCAGCGGACGAACGGTCAGATTGCCGTTGGCCAGCGCCACTTGCAGGTTCAACGCGCGCAACGTCGCGGGCTCGGTCACGATCTGCGCGGCGCGATAGGTGATGTTCGCGTTGGCGGCGTTGAGCGCGTCGTAGGGCAGTTTTTCGTTCGGGATCACGCGCCCGTCGCCGGCAGGCTTCGCGGCCCCGCCGCTCGAGGCGGGTGCCGAAGCGGTCGTGCTCGACGACGACGGCGCGGAACCGCCCGACGACGCCGGGAACAGCTTCGTCAGGTCCACTTGCTGCGATTGCAGATTGGCCGTGACGCTGGGCTTCGCGTTGCCCGTGGGCAAGGTCGCGTTGATCGTGCCCGCGAGATCGACCGCGTTGTCGTTGCCGACTTTGAGGTTCAAGCCGGTCACGTCGATGCGGTTGGCGGCGGGTTCGCTGACCGACGCTTGCAGCGACAGCGGCCCGGTCACGGGTGCCTCCTGCTTCAACGCCTTGAACAGCCCGGTCAGGTCGCGGCTTTCGGCCTTGATGTCGAGCTTGATGCCGCGCGTCGTCGCGTTGGTCGGATCGGTCACCGCACCGGCGATCGTCGCGAGGATCGTCTCGGCCGCCCCCGCCGTCACCGACAGGCGCGGGATCGACGGACGGCCTTGCGGCGCCGCATCGGTCAATTGCAATTCGGCCTTCACCGGGCCGATCGCCGGAATGTCCTGCTTCACGAGCGCGCCAAGCTTGGCAAGATCGGGCACATCGACGCCCAGGACGATATCGAGGCCCTTGCCTTGCGTCGGCGCCACGATGCCGCCCTTGACCGTCGTGGTCACCACATCGGCGAGCTTCGCGGTCAAATCCACCGGCCAAGCGGGGCCGGACGTCGCGAGCATGCGCTCGATCGACCCCACCGTGCCGGCGAGCGCGAATTTGACGTCGCCGACGACCGGGGCCGTGGCGCCGCCCGCGATATCGAGCTTCAAGGGCGACGACGCGGAATCGGCGTTGAGCAGAACCTTCTCCAGGTTCGCGGCGTTCGTTTCGTTGGTCTTCCCGTCCTTATAGGTGAAGCGCAGATTGCGGATCTCCACCTCGCGCACCACGGGCAACGGCATGGCGCCGCCCGAGGCTTGCGCCGCCGGGGCTTGCTGCTGTTGCGCCGGGCGCTGCTGGCCTTGCGCGGCGGCGGGTTGTGCGGGCGTGAATTCCCAATTGCCGCGCCCCTGGCGATCGGTCTCGATCAGCAGATCGGCGTCGAGCAGGACGAGCTTCTTCACGTCCACTTGCTGCGACAGCAGCGGGATCAACGCGACCTGCACTTCGAAGCGGCCGACCTTGACCATCTCCGGCCGGGAGCCCCAAGGCGCGTTGGCGAAGCTGACATCCGCGATCGAGAAACTGGGATTGAAGCCGAGACCCAGCTTGATATCGCCGCTCAGCTTCAACTCGCGCCCGGTCGCGTTCTTCGCAGCCTCGACGATCTGCGGCTTGTACTTGTTGACGTCGAGTGTGGACAGGAAGACGGCCACACCGCCGACGGCCAGGACGATCAAGCCGACAAGGCCGATGACGATCCATTTCAACGCTTTCATGGCGTATCTCCCTTCCTATCGCGCGAGGGCGGGCAGCAGCTCGGCGAAATTCGCCAGCACGCGCTCGGCCCCATGTTCGATCAGTTCGTCATCGGCGTGATAGCCCCACGACACACCCAGTCCGCGCACTTTCGCGTTGCGGGCCATCGCCATGTCGAACACCGTGTCGCCGATCATCACGGTGTTTTCGGGGCCGAAGCCCGCTTCTTCCATCGCCTGGAAGATCATCGTCGGATTTGGCTTTCCCGGCGCGCTGTCGGCGGTCTGCAACGTCGCGAAACGCGGGTGCAAGCCATGCGAGCCGAGCACGGCGTCGAGACCGCGCCGATTCTTGCCCGTGGCGATGCCCAGCGTCCAGCCGGCGGCGGCGAGCGCGTCGAGCGCTTCCAGCGCGCCGTCGAACATCGGCTCGACAAATCCCGGCTCCAGGCGCAACGAATGGAACGCGTGCTTGTACGCCTCGACCAAGCGCGTCACCGTCGCCTCGTCGCTGTCGGGCGCCAAACGCGCCAAGCATTGCGCCAGCGGCAAGCCGATGATGCGGTGCGTCTGCTGCAGCGTCGGCGGCGGCAGATTCTCCGACGCGAATGCGGCTTCCATGCACGCCTGAATGGCGTGCTGGCTGTCGACCAGCGTGCCGTCGAAATCGAAAATCGCGAGACCCGTCATGGCGCCGAATTTGGCAGATTTGGCGGCGCTTTGGAACGGGGCCTAAGCTTCGGGAAACGGATCGGGGTTGAGGTTCGGATCGAATCCGAAAAACTCCCAGGTTTTGCGCATATGCGGGGGCAAAGGCGCCTTCACCTTCAACATTCCCTTGCCGGAAGGATGCGGCAACTCGATCGAGCGCGCGTGCAAATGTAATTTGCCGGAAATACCTTCGCCTTGGATGCGCGATTCCCCGCCGCCGTATTTGCCGTCGCCCACGATCGGCGTGCCCAGGCCATCGGCGCAATGAACGCGCAATTGATGCGTACGGCCGGTGCGCGGCCACATCACCAGCCACGTGCAGCGCCCGGCAGCAAGATCGACCGTATCGTACAGCGTGATCGCGCGCTTGGCGTCGTCCTCGCCGCTCGACGCGACACGCTCGAAGCCCGACGGACCCGCTTCCTTGGCAAGGGCGAGATCGATCTTGCCGCGCGCCATTTTCGGCTGGCCGACGACCAGCGCCCAATAGAGCTTGCGCGCGTTGCGATGGCGGAACGAATCCGCCAGGCGCTGCGCGTTCTTCGCCCCGCGCGCGAGCACCAGCACGCCCGACGTGTCGCGGTCCAAGCGATGGACGAGCTTGGGCTTGCCTTCCTTGTGATCGAATTCGAGCGCTTCGAGCATGCCGTCGATATGGCGCTCGGTGCCCGTCCCGCCCTGCACCGCCAAGCCCGGCGGCTTGTCGAGCACGATCACGTCGTCGTCCTTGTAGATGACCCAGGACCGGATCGCCTTCGCGTCCGCCTCGGTCACCGGCCGGCGCTCGCGGATCGCAGGCGCCGCTTCGGCCACTTCCGCCGGCACCTCGTCGATGCGCGGCGGCAGGCGCACGGTCTGATCGGGTTCCAAACGATGCGACGACTTCACGCGCTTGCCGTCGACGCGGATTTGCCCCGTGCGCAACAGCTTTTCGATGCGGCCCTGGTTCAACACCGGGAAGCGGCGCTTCAGCCAGCGGTCGAGACGCTGATCCGCGTCGTCGACCTTGATCTTCACTTCGCTGACGACGCTCATTCGCCCGAATTCCTTTTCGCCCGCAGCTTGGCCCAATAGTCGAGGCGCTTGCGGATCTCGCGCTCGAAGCCCCGTTCGGGCGGGGCGTAGAATTCGCGCCGCGCCATGCCTTCGGGGAAATAGTTCTGGCCGGAGAACCCGTCTTCGGCGTCGTGGTCGTAGTTATAGCCCGCGCCGTAGCCGAGTTCCTTCATCAGCTTGGTCGGCGCGTTCAGGATGTGGGCGGGCGGCATCAACGAGCCGGTTTCGCCCGCCGCACGCTTGGCAGCACCGAACGCCATATAGGCGGCGTTCGATTTGGGCGCGGTCGCCAGATAGATCACGGCCTGCGCCAAGGCGAGCTCGCCTTCCGGACTGCCGAGAAAGTCATACACGTCTTTCGCGGCCAGCGCTTGGTGGACGGCTTGCGGATCGGCCAAGCCGATATCCTCGACCGCGAAGCGCACCAGACGGCGCACGATATAAAGCGGCTGTTCGCCGCCCGCCAGCATGCGCGCGAGCCAATAGAGCGCGCCGTCGGCATCGGAGCCGCGCATCGACTTATGCAAGGCGGAGATGAGGTTGTAATGCCCTTCTTGCCCTTTGTCGTAAAGCGGGGCACGGCGCTGGACCGCGCGCACCAGCGCCTGCGTATCCATCGTCTCGCCGCGCGTTTGGAAAACCTGTTCGGCGAGATTGAAAAGATAGCGCCCGTCGCCATCCGCCATCGCGATCAAGGCTTCGCGGGCCCCCGCATCGAGCGGCAGCTTGCGGCCTTCGGTCTCCTCGGCGCGTTGCAGCAGTTTTTCGAGTGCGGCTTCGTCCAGGCGCTTCAGCACCAGCACTTGGCAGCGCGACAGCATCGCGGCGTTGATTTCGAAAGACGGGTTCTCGGTCGTCGCCCCCACCAGCGTGACCGTGCCGTCTTCGACATACGGCAAAAATCCATCCTGCTGGCCGCGATTGAAACGATGGATTTCGTCGACGAACAGCAAGGTCGACTTGCCCATTTGGCGGCGCTCGGTCGCTTCCGCGAACGCCTTGCGCAGATCGGCCACGCCGGAGAACACGGCCGAGAGTGCGACGAACTCCATGCCCACGGCGCCGGCAAGCAGGCGCGCGAGCGTCGTCTTTCCGCAACCCGGCGGGCCCCACAGCACGATCGAGGCGAGTTTCTTCGCCGCCAGCATGCGCGCGAGCGGCCCATCGCCGGCCAGCAGATGATCTTGGCCCACGACCTCGTCGAGCGTCTTGGGCCGCAGCCTTTCGGCGAGCGGCTTGTCGCTATCGGGGGCTTGGAACAACCCGCCGCCCGTGGTGCTAGCTCGCTTCATCGCCTAGCCGCCGATCGTCGTGGTCAGCGTGCGTTCGCCCCGGCGCACCGACAAGCGCCAAGGCAGCGGCAGCGTCGAAGCGCGACGCGCGTCTTCCACGGTACGAATCTCGCGATCATTGATGCGCGTCAGAATATCGCCGGGCTGCAGGCGCACATTGGCCGCCGGGCTGCCGCGCCGGATTTCGGTGACGATCACGCCATAAGGCGGCACGTCCATCGCCAATTCCTCGACGAAGGCGGGCGAGAGATTGGCGAGCGTGGCGCCGGTCAGCGGGGTCTGGCCGCGCATCGGGGTCACATCGCGCGGCGGGTTTTCCGGCGGGGCGATCAGCGACACGTTGACAGTTTCGTTGCGGCCCTGACGATGCACGGAAAGACGCACCGCCTGCCCGACCGGCTGCGTGGCGATGCGGAAGCGCAAAGCCTCGTTGTCGTTGACCTCGCGCCCTTCGACGGCGAGCACCACATCGCCGCGCCGCAAACCGCCGCGCTCGGCCGGGCCGCCGGGGAACACGTCGTTCAGCACCACGCCTTGCGGGCGAGCGAGGCCCAAGCCCGGCGCGAGATCGGGCGTCACCGCCTGGCCGTTGGCGCCCAGCCACGCGCGCACCAAGCGCCCGCCGCCCTTGGCGCTGGCGACGACCGTCTGCACCATGTTGGAAGGTACGGCGAAGCCGATGCCGTTCGATCCGCCGTCGCGCGAATAGATCGCGGTATTGATGCCGACCACACGCCCATCCATCGCGACGAGCGCACCGCCGGAATTGCCGGGATTGATCGCGGCGTCGGTCTGGATGAAAAAGCGAAAATCCGCGATCCCCGCCATGGTGCGCGCGACGGCGGAGACGATCCCTTGCGTCACCGTCTGCCCCACGCCGAACGGATTGCCGATCGCCAGCACCAGATCGCCGACTTCCAGATCGTCGGAGTCGCGCAATTCGAGATACGGCAGCGCTTCGCCCTTGGGGTCGATGCGCAGCACGGCCAGATCCGTGCGCTCGTCCGCGCGCGCGACGGTCGCTTCGAATTCGCGCCGGTCGGCGAGGCTGACGACGATTTCCTCGGCCCCGCGGATGACGTGGAAATTGGTGACGATCAGCCCCGACGGATCGACGATCACGCCCGAGCCGAGCGAGCTTTGCACGCGCTGCCCCATGCCCGGAAACTGGTCGCCGAAGAAGCGGCGGAACATCGGATCCTGCAACAAAGGCGAGGGCAACGTCTGCTGCACCCGGCGCGTGGTGACGTTGACCACGGCCGGTGCGGCACGCTTGACCACGGGGGCGAAGGACAGCGTGACCTGCTCGCGGCTATCGGGCACGGCGCGGGTCTGGGCGAAGGCAGGCACCCCAGCCAGGACGGTCAAAAGCAGGATCAGGAACATTACGGCGCGCATGGGCTGATTCTTTCGCACTCGGCCCCCGGGGGCAAGGGCGACGCCGAAAGCCGCTGGATCGGCCCTAAAACGAAACGGCGCCGGGGATACCGGCGCCGTTCGTAACTTCGAGCGGGAAGTCGGGGGCTTACGCCGCCGCGCCTTCCTTCTCCGCCTTTTCGGCCGCTTCGCGTTCGGCCGCGACGCGGGCCTTGTCGGCCTTGCCCTTGGCTTCGACGTCGCGGTCGACGAGCTCGATCACCGCCATCGTCGCGGCGTCGCCGTAGCGCATGCCCGCGCGCAGCACGCGCGTGTAGCCGCCCTTGCGCGCCTTGTAGCGCTCGGCGAGCGAGGTGAAGACCTTCTCGGCGACGTCCGTGTCCTGCAGCGTCGCGATCGCGGCGCGGCGATTGGCGAGGCCGCCCTTCTTGCCGAGCGTGATCAGCTTCTCGACATAGGGCTTGAGCTCTTTCGCCTTCGAGAGAGTCGTCTTGATCTGCTCGTGGACGATGAGCGACGCCGCCAGATTGGCGAGGGTCGCCTGGCGGTGGGTCGAGGTGCGGCCGATCTTGCGGCCCGCGGCTCCGTGACGCATGGGAACTTACTCCTTAGGAAGCGCCGCTCAGTACGGCTCTTCGAGTTTCTTGGCGAGATCCTCGATGTTCTCGGGCGGCCAGCCGGGGATCTGCATGCCCAGATGCAGGCCCATCTGCGAGAGAACTTCCTTGATCTCGTTGAGCGATTTGCGGCCGAAATTCGGCGTGCGCAGCATCTCGGCTTCGGTCTTTTGGACCAGGTCGCCGATATAGATGATGTTGTCGTTCTTGAGGCAGTTGGCCGAACGGACCGACAGCTCGAGCTCGTCGACCTTGAGGAGCAGGTTCTTGTTGAACGGCAGATCGCCCACGCGCTCTTCGGCGCGCTCGGCGGTCGGCTCCTCGAAGTTGATGAACAGCTGCAGCTGGTCCTGGAGGATGCGCGCGGCGAGCGCCACGGCGTCTTCCGGCGTCACGGCGCCGTTGGTCTCGACCTTCATCGACAGCTTGTCGTAGTCGGTAACTTGGCCGACGCGGGTGTTGTCGATCTTGTAGGAGACCTTGCGGACGGGGCTGAACAGCGCGTCGACCGGGATCACGCCGATCGGCGCGTCCGGCTGGCGGCTAGACGAGCCGGCGACGTAGCCCTTGCCCGTCTCGACCGTCATTTCCATGTTGAGCTTCGCGCCGTCGTCGAGCGTGCAGATCACGAGCTCGGGATTCATCACCTCGATGTCGTGGCCGGTTTCGATCTGGCCCGCGCGGACTTCGCCGGGGCCCGTGGCCTTCAGCTGGATGCGCTTGGGGCCTTCGCCGTGCATGCGCAGACCGATGGTCTTCACGTTCAGCACGATGTCGGTCACGTCTTCGCGAACGCCCGGCACCGACGAGAACTCGTGCAGCACGCCGTCGATCTTGATCGTGGTGATCGCCGCACCCTGCAGCGACGACAGCAGCACGCGGCGCAGCGCGTTGCCCAGCGTCAGGCCGAAGCCGCGCTCCAGCGGCTCGGCGACCACGGTCGCTTCGCGCTTCGGGTCGTCGCCGGGCTCGATGTCGAGCTTCTGCGGCTTGATCAGTTCTTTCCAGTTCTTCTGCAACACGTGTTCCTACCTTTCGGTCGGAGGCGGCGGCGCATTCGCCCTTGAAGGGGAAACGCGCAACCGCGAAATCGTCGTTACGAGACCCGACGCGGAATGCGCGTCAGACGCGGCGGCGCTTGGGCGGACGGCAACCGTTATGCGGGATCGTCGTCACGTCGCGGATCGACGTGATCTGGAACCCGACGGACTGCAGCGCGCGCAAAGCCGATTCGCGGCCCGCACCCGGACCCTTCACTTCGACTTCCAGCGTACGCATGCCGTGTTCCATCGCCTTCTTGCCGGCGTCTTCGGCGGCCATCTGCGCGGCGTAGGGAGTCGACTTGCGGCTGCCCTTGAAGCCTTGCGTGCCGGCCGACGACCACGAGATCGTGTTGCCCTGCGCGTCGGTGATCGTGATCATCGTGTTGTTGAACGACGCGTTCACGTGGGCGACGCCCGACGTGATGTTCTTACGCTCGCGGCGGCGGGTACGCGCGGCGCCTGCGGCTTTCTTCTCGGCCATGGATATCGGTCCTTCGGGGTCCGGAAAACGGGATTACTTCTTCGTCGCGATCTTCTTGCCGGCGATCGGACGGGCCTTGCCCTTGCGGGTGCGCGCGTTGGTATGCGTGCGCTGGCCGCGGACCGGCAGGCCCTTGCGATGGCGCAGGCCGCGATACGCACCCATGTCCATAAGCCGCTTGATGTTCATCGCGATTTCGCGGCGCAGGTCGCCTTCGACCCGGTGCTCGCGATCGATGTATTCGCGGATCTTCAGCACTTCCTCGTCGGAAAGCTGGTTCACGCGCTTGGCGTCGGGAATGCCGATCTTCTTGCAGATCTCGGCCGCGTTGGTCGGCCCGATGCCGTAGATGTAGCGCAGCGCGATGACGACGCGCTTGCCCGTGGGAATATTGACGCCAGCGATACGCGCCACGATCTTCTCTCCTTCGTCTCGACGTCCGACTTGGACGCCGCTGGTTTCCTTCGAGGCCGCCCGCACCCCCGCCCATTCGGGGTTCGGGGCCGGCGGCCCAATTGCCTAACCTCTCGTCTCGGGCCGTATCGCCTTGATACGACTCGGAAATTCGGTTCCGGCGTCTCGGCGAACGGAAAGGCGCGAAGGCAATAGCTTCGCGCCCGCCCTAACCGCCGGTCGTCGGGAGCGGCGGATTATATGAATCCGCCCCCCCGAGTCAACCGTCAGAATCTCGTATAATTCCGGCCCTTTCGGGGCCGTCAGACGGCCGGAACCTCCCGGCCGAGAATCTTGCCCAACGCCTTGGTGACCTGATCCATGTCGGCCATCCCGTCGACCGTCTTGAGCACGCCCTGCTCGCGGTAATAGGGGATGATCGGCGCGGTTTGGTCGTGATACGCCTTCAGGCGCGCGGCGACGGTCTCGGCCTTGTCGTCCGGACGGCGGACGATCTTGGTCGAGCCGCAGGCATCGCACACGCCTTCGACCTTCGAAGGCTTGGTCTGATCGTGATAGACGGCGCCGCAAGCGCCGCAGGAATAACGGCCGGAAATACGCGCGACCAGGGCCGCGTCGTCGACCGCGAGTTCGATCACCGAATCGAGCTTCGTGCCCTTGCTTTTCAGCATGGCGTCGAGCGCCTGGGCCTGCGCGACCGTGCGCGGAAAACCGTCGAGGATGAAACCGTTCTTGCAGTCGGGCTCGGCGATGCGCGCTTCGATCATCGCGATCAGGATGTCGTCGGAAACGAGCTTGCCCGCTTCCATCACGGCCTTGGCGCGCTTGCCCACGTCCGTGCCCGCGGCGACGGCCGCGCGCAGCATATCGCCGGTCGACAGCTGAACGACGCTCAGCGCCTTCTCGATGCGCTTGGCTTGCGTGCCCTTGCCCGCACCCGGCGGCCCCAGCAGAACGATCTTCATCGTTACGGTCCCCCCTTTACGGCCGCGTTAGCGGCGGCTCCCGCGCAGCTTGGCCTTCTTGATGAGGCCCTCGTACTGATGGGCGAGAAGATGCGAATGCACCTGCGCCACCGTATCCATCGTCACCGACACGACGATCAGCAGCGACGTGCCGCCGAAGTAGAATGGCACCGAATACTGGCTGATCAGGATTTCCGGCAGCACGCAGATCGCGGCGAGATACGCCGCCCCCAGCACCGTGAGGCGCGTGAGCACGAAGTCGAGATAGTCGGCCGTGTTCTTGCCCGGCCGGATGCCCGGCACGAAGCCGCCATGCTTCTTCAGATTGTCGGCCGTCTCGGCCGGGTTGAAGACGACGGCGGTGTAGAAGAACGCGAAGAACACGATCATCGCGACATAGAGCGCGATATAGAGCGGCTGGCCGTGCGACAGATGCGTGGTGAGCCAAGTCAGCCACGCGATTTCGTTGTTCTGGTTGAAATTCACGAAGGTCAGCGGCAGCAGCAGCAGCGACGACGCGAAGATCGGCGGGATAACGCCCGAGGTGTTGAGTTTCAGCGGCAGATGCGACGACTCGCCGCCGAACATCTTGTTGCCGACCTGACGCTTCGGATACTGCACGACGATGCGGCGCTGCGCGCGTTCGATGAACACGATCGCCATGACGACCAGCACCGACATGACCAGCAGGATCAGGATCACGAAGGTCGACAACGCGCCCGTGCGGCCCATTTCGAGCGTGGCGCCCAAAGCGGTGGGCAGGTTTGCGACGATGCCGGCGAAGATGATGAGCGAGATGCCGTTGCCGATGCCGCGCTGGGTGATCTGCTCGCCCAGCCACATCAGGAACATCGTGCCGCCGGTCAGCGTGACGACGCAGGTGAAACGGAAGAACCAGCCCGGATCGATGACGGCACCGCCCGAGCCGCCTTGCATGCCTTCCAAGCCGACGGCGATGCCGAAGGACTGGAACACGGCGAGCAGCAGCGTGAGGTAGCGCGTGTACTGGTTCAGTATCTTGCGGCCCGCCTCGCCCTCTTTCTTGAGGGTTTCGAGCTGCGGGGACACGGCGGTCATCAGCTGGATGATGATCGACGCCGTGATGTACGGCATGATGTTGAGCGCGAACAGCGTCATGCGCCCGAGCGCGCCGCCCGAGAACATGTCGAACATGCCCAGGATGCCGCCGCGCTGAGATTCGAAAATCTCGCGCAGGATCTGCGGGTCGATGCCCGGCAGCGGAATATAGGTGCCGATACGGTAGACGATCAGCGCGCCGAGCGTGAACCACAGGCGCTTTTTGAGGTCCGTCGCTTTCGCGAACGCACCCCAGTTCAACGATTGCGCTAACTGTTCGGCCGCCGATGCCATTTGTACCGCTCTCCGATCCTCGAAATCTCAACCCTGGAAGATATGGAGGGCCCCGAAGGGCCCTTCCAGGGTCGGATCAAGCGGCCGGCGCTGCGGGCTTGGCCCCGCCCTTCTTGGCGTCCTTCGCCTTGCGTTTTTCCTGACGCGCCTTCTTCGCGGCCTTATCGGCCTCGACGCGCTCGCGCTTGGTCTCGACGACCGTCACCTTGCCGCCGGCCTTCTCGATCGCGGCCTTCGCCACTTCGGTGATGCCGTGAACGACCAGATTGACCTTCGCCTTGAGGTCTTCGGCACCGCCGCCGAGGATGCGCAGACCGTCGAATTCGCGGCGCAGCACGCCGGCCTTCACCAGCGAAGCGGCGTCGATCGTCGAACCGGCGTCGATCATCTTCTCGTCGATCGCCCATTGCAGCTTGCCCAGGTTCAGTTCCTGGTAGCGCAGGCGGAAGACGTTGGTGAAGCCGCGCTTGGGCAGGCGGCGATAGATCGGCGTCTGACCGCCCTCGAAGCCGTTCAGCGCGACGCCCGAGCGCGCGGTCTGGCCCTTGCCGCCGCGGCCCGACGTCTTGCCGAGGCCCGAGCCGATACCGCGGCCGAGGCGCTTGGGCGCCTTGCGCGAGCCGCGATTGTCGCGAATCTGATTGAGCTTCATGGATCGATCCATCGTTAGGGTCGCTAACGTCCCGGCTTTAGGCCGAGACGCGCAACAAATGCTGAACTTTCGCGATCATACCGCGCACCGAGGGCGTGTCCTCGAGGGTGCGCTTCGCGCGCACCTTGCCGAGGCCCAAACCCACGAGCGTTTCCTTCTGCCCCGGCTTGCGGCCGGCGACGGAGGCGATCTGTTCGACCGTCACGGTTTTCTTGGCCATGGTGATCTCCGATCCTTTTAGGCGGTCGCGGCGGCGGCCGTGCCGTCGCCTTCGCGGCGGCCGACGATGTCGCCGATCTTCTTCCCGCGCTTGGCGGCCACGCTGCGCGGGCTCGCCATGTGCGTGAAGGCGTCGAACGTCGCCTTGATCATGTTGTGCGGGTTGGACGTGCCCGTCGACTTCGCGACGACGTCCTGCACGCCCAGGCTTTCGAAGATGGCGCGCATCGGGCCGCCGGCGATGATGCCGGTACCCGGTTCGGCCGCGCGCAGCACGACCTTGCCCGCGCCGAAATGGCCGCGCACGTCGTGGTGCAGCGTGCGGCCTTCGCGCAGCGGAACGCGGACCATCGCGCGCTTGGCGTACTCGGTCGCCTTGCGGATCGCTTCGGGCACTTCGCGGGCCTTGCCCGTGCCGTACCCGACCTTGCCCTTGCCGTCGCCGACAACGACGATCGCCGCGAAGCCGAAGCGCTTACCGCCCTTCACGACCTTCGCGACGCGGTTGATCGCGACCAGCTTCTCGACCAGTTCGGCCTCGTCGCGCTCCGCGCGATCGCCACCGCGATCGCGGCCCCGGCCCCGGCCTTCGCCTTCGCCGCGCCCGCGACGCCGATCTTCGCCGCCGCCTTCTCCGCCCTTGCGTGCCATATGAAGTGCCTTCCTCGAATTCAGATCAGAACGCCAAACCGCCCTCGCGTGCCCCGTCGGCGAGCGCGCGCACGCGCCCGTGATAACGGTAGCCGCCGCGGTCGAACGCGACTTCCTTGACGCCGGCGGCGATCGCGCGCTTGGCGACGAGCTCGCCCACGGCCTTCGCCGCGGCGAGGTCGGCGCCCTTCGTGCCGCCCGACTTCAATTCCTTGTCCAGGCTCGACGCCGCGGCGAGGGTCTTCCCCGCCGCGTCGTCGATGATCTGGGCGTAAATGTGCTTGGACGAGCGGAAGATCGACAACCGCACGCGCCCGCCCGCCTTGCGGCGGAGCGCCAAGCGCACGCGCGCCGTGCGGCGCACATGCATCTGTTTCGCTTTTTCAATCGCCATGGCGCGGGTTCCTTACTTCTTCTTGCCTTCCTTGCGGCGGATGGTCTCATCCGCGTACTTGATGCCCTTGCCCTTGTAGGGCTCCGGGCGGCGGAAAGCGCGGATTTCGGAAGCGACCTGACCGACCTTCTGGCGATCCGCGCCGGAAACGGTCAAAAGGACGTTCTTGTCGCCGACCTTGATCGTGATCCCTTCCGGGATCGGATAGATCACTTCGTGGCTGAAACCGATCTTGAGGACCAGGTTCTTGCCCTGAACGTCGGCGCGGAAGCCGACGCCGTTGATCTCCAGATCGCGGGAGAAGCCCGTCTGGGCGCCCTTGACCATGTTGGCGACCAGTGCCCGCGACGTGCCCCACGCGGAGCGCGCCTGCTTCGACTGGCTGAGCGGCAGGAAGATCACCTTGCCGCCATCCAGCTTCGCCGAAACTTCGCGATGCAGGGTGAGCGACTGGCGCCCCGCCTTGCCCGCGACCACGACGTTCTGGCCTTTGACTTCGACGGTCACGCCCTGAGGGACGGCGACCGGCGCTTTGCCGATACGAGACATGTTGCCGGCTCCCCGATCAGAATACGGTGCAGAGGACTTCGCCGCCCACGTTCTGGGCGCGGGCCTCGCCGTCCGACATCACGCCACGCGGCGTGGACAGGATCGAAATCCCAAGGCCGCCGTAGAATTTCGGCAGATCCTTGATCTTCGCGTAAACGCGGCGGCCGGGCTTCGACACGCGGGCGATTTCCTTAATCACAGGCTCGCCTTCGTTGTACTTCAGCTCGACCGAGAAGAACGGAACGCTCTTCTTCGCGTCGACCGACGCGTAGCCGCGGATGTAACCTTCGCGCGCCAGCACGTCGAGCACGTTGGCACGCAACTTCGACGCCGGAACGTCAACCGCCGCACTGCGCTGCGACTGCGCGTTGCGGATGCGCGAAAGCATGTCGCCCAAGGGGTCGCTCATCGCCATGTCCGAATTCCTTCTCTCTTACCAGCTCGACTTGACCATGCCGGGGATCTGGCCGACCGAGGCCAGTTCGCGCAGCTTGATGCGGCAAAGCTTGAACTTGCGGTAGTTGCCGCGCGGGCGGCCGGTGAGCTCGCAACGCAGACGAATGCGCGTCGGCGAGGAGTTGCGCGGCAGCTGGGCGAGCTTGATGCGCGCCTCGAACTGCTCTTCGGGCGACAGCGACTCGTCGTTCGCCAACGCCTTCAGGCGCGCGCGCTTGCCGGCGAACTGCTTCGCCAGGCGCTCGCGGCGCTTGTTCTTCTCGACCGAACTCTTCTTGGCCATGTCTAAAGGCTCCGGGCGGTCAGTTGTAGAACGGCATGTTGAAGCCCTTCAGAAGCGCCTTGGCTTCCTCGTTGGACTTCGCCGTCGTCACGATGATGATGTCCATGCCCCGGACCGCGTCGATGCGGTCGTAGTTGATTTCCGGGAACACGATCTGCTCCTTGATGCCGAGCGCGTAGTTGCCGCGGCCGTCGAACGAACGGCCCGACAGCCCGCGGAAGTCGCGGACGCGCGGCAGGGCGATGTTCACCAGACGGTCGAGGAATTCGTACATGCGCGCACCACGAAGCGTGACCTTCGCGCCGATCGGCAGACCGCGACGCAGCTTGAAGTTCGCGATCGCCTTGCGCGCGCGGATCACCTGCGGCTTCTGGCCGGTGATCGCCGAGAGTTCGGCGACGGCGGCTTCGAGCTTCTTGGCGTCGTGCGCGGCTTCGCCCACGCCCATGTTCACCACGATCTTCTCGATCTTGGGAACCTGCATGGGGCTCTTGTACCCGAACTCTTTCATGAGCGCGGGACGGACGGCCGACTGGTAGCTTTCCTGAAGACGGGCGGTCATGTCTCTCACCGATCGATCATTTCGCCGGAGCGGCGCGCGAAGCGGAGCTTGCGGCCGTCGACGGTCTTGTAGCCGACCTTCGTCGGCTTACGGTCCTTGGGGTCGATCAGGGCGACGTTCGAAACGTGAATCGGGGCTTCCTTCTCCACGATTCCGCCCGGACGGCCCTGCGCGGGACGCGTATGGCGCTTGACCATGTTCACGCCCTGCACGAGCACCGTCTCGTCGTCCGGGAAGACCTTCACGATCTTGCCCGTCTTGCCCTTCTCGCGGCCGGTCAGGACGGCGACTTCGTCGTCTTTACGGACCTTCATCACAGCACCTCCGGCGCCAGCGAGATGATCTTCATGTAGCCCTTGCCGCGCAGCTCGCGCGTGACGGGCCCGAAGATACGCGTCCCGATGGGTTCGCCTTCCTTATTGATCAGCACGGCCGCGTTGCGGTCGAAGCGCACGGACGAGCCGTCGGCGCGGCGGATCTCCTTCGAGGTCCGGACGATCACCGCCTTGTGCACGTCGCCCTTCTTCACGCGGCCCTTCGGAATCGCTTCCTTGACCGACACGACGATGATGTCGCCGATCGAAGCCGTCTTGCGCTGGGAGCCGCCGAGCACCTTGACGCACTGGACGCGGCGCGCGCCCGAGTTGTCGGCGACTTCCAAGTTGGTGCGCATCTGGATCATGGGTTCAGTCCTTCGATGCTGACGTCAGGCGGCGGTGCCGTCGACGACTTCCCAGCACTTGCGCTTGGAAATCGGGCGGCATTCGCGGATGCGCACGACGTCGCCTTCCTTGATGCGGTTCGTCTCGTCGTGCGCCAGATACTTCTTCGAGCGCACGATGAACTTCTTGTAGATCGGGTGCATGACGCGGCGTTCGACGCGGACCGTGACGGTCTTGTCCATCGCGTCGGAGGTGCACACGCCTTGGAGAATGCGACGGGGCATGTCTTCTCTCGTCCTCTTCCTCAGGCCTTGGCCGCGGCGGGTTTCGCCGTGCCGCGAGCGCGTTCGGCCAGCAGCGTCTCGATCCGCGCGATGTCGCGGCGAACGGCGCGCACGCGCGCGACGTTCTCGAGCTGGCCGGAGGCCTTCTGGAAACGCAGGTTGAACTGCTCTTTGCGCAGGTCGCCCAGCTGATCCTTCAGCTGATCGATCGTCTTGGCGCGGAAATCGGCGGGCTTCGTCATGGTCAGGCCTCGTCGCCCAGACGCGTCACGATGCGCGTCTTGATGGGCAGCTTGGCGGCGGCCAGAACGAACGCCTCTTCGGCGATGTTCTTCGGCACGCCGTCGATCTCGAACAGGATGCGGCCCGGATTGATGCGGACCACCCAGAACTCGGGCGAACCCTTGCCGGAACCCATGCGGACTTCGGCGGGCTTGCGCGACACGGGCACATCCGGGAACACGCGGATCCACACGCGGCCGGCGCGCTTCAGATGGCGCGTGATCGTGCGGCGGGCCGCTTCGATCTGGCGCGCGGTCACACGTTCCGGCTCCAGGGCCTTGAGGCCGTAGGCGCCGAAATTAAGCGTGAAACCGCCCTTGGCGTTGCCGTGGATACGGCCCTTGTGCGCCTTGCGGAATTTGGTGCGCTTCGGGGAAAGCATGGTTCTTCCGTCCTATCCTTAGCGCGCGGGCTGCTGTTCCATGGCGCGCTTGTCCTGCGCCATCGGGTCGTGGGCCATGATCTCGCCCTTGAACACCCAAACCTTCACGCCGCACGTGCCGTAGGTCGTCTTGGCCGTCGCCGTGCCGAAATCGATCTCGGCGCGCAGCGTGTGCAGCGGCACGCGGCCTTCGCGGTACCACTCGATACGCGCGATTTCCGCACCGCCCAGACGGCCCGAGCAGTTGATCCGGATGCCGAGCGCGCCCAGGCGCATCGCCGACTGGACCGCGCGCTTCATCGCGCGGCGGAAGGCCACGCGGCGCTCCAGCTGCTGGGCGATGTTTTCGGCGATCAGGCGCGCGTCGATTTCCGGCTTGCGGATTTCGACGATGTTGAGGCTGACCTCGGCCTTGGTGAGCTTGGCGACTTCCGAGCGCAGCTTTTCGATATCCGCGCCCTTCTTGCCGATCACAACGCCCGGACGGGCGGTGTGCAGCGTGATGCGCGCCTTCTTCGCCGGACGCTCGATGACGACGCGGCTCACGCCGGCCTGCATCAGCTTGTCCTGCAGCCACTCGCGCAGACGCAGATCCTCGTGCAGCATCGCGCTGTACCGGCGATCCGCGAACCAGCGCGAATCCCAGGTACGGTTGATGCCGACGCGCAGGCCGATCGGATTGATTTTCTGACCCATGGTCGACTCCTCAGGCGGCCTTGGCGGGCTTTTCAGCCTTCGCCTTGGCTTCGGCGGCGCGCTCGCGCACGATCACCGTGAGATGGCTGAACGGCTTGACGATCGACGCCGAGCGGCCGCGGCCGCGGGCGTGGAAGCGCCGCATCTGGATCGACTTGCCGACATGCGCTTCGGCGACGACCAGACGGTCGACGTCGAGCTGATGGTTGTTCTCGGCGTTGGCGATCGCGGCCTGCAACACCTTCTTGACCGTGCCGGCGATGCGGCGCTTCGAGAAGGTGAGCTCGGCCAGCGCCGTCTGCGCGGGCTTGCCGCGAATCAGTTCGGCGACCACGTTCAACTTGCGCGGGGAAATCCGGATCGTGCGCAGGATGGCGCGCGCTTCGGTTTCCTTGAGCGACCGGGGACGAGAGGGTTTCGACATGGCTACTTCCTCTCGGCCGCTTTGTCGCCGCCCGAAGCCGTGTGGCCGTGGAACGTGCGGGTGGGAGAGAATTCGCCGAATTTGTGGCCGACCATGTTCTCGGTGACCAGAACGGGCAGGAACTTGTGCCCGTTGTAGACGCCAAAGGTCAGGCCCACGAATTGCGGGATGATCGTCGAGCGGCGCGACCAGATCTTGATGATCTCGTTGCGACCCGAAGCACGGGTCTTTTCCGCTTTTTTGAGGAGGTATCCGTCGACGAACGGACCCTTCCAAACCGAGCGCGACACGGTTCTCCTCCTTACTTCGCGTTACGACGACGGACGATGAGACGGTCCGTCGACTTGTTGTGACGGGTTTTGTAACCCTTGGTCGGCTTACCCCAAGGGGTAACCGGATGGCGCCCGCCCTTCGTACGGCCTTCGCCGCCGCCGTGCGGGTGGTCGATCGGGTTCATGGCGGTGCCGCGCACGGTCGGGCGGATGCCCATCCAGCGCGAACGACCGGCCTTGCCGATCTTGACGTTCTGATTGTCGGGGTTCGACACCGCGCCGATCGAGGCCCAGGCTTCCGCCGAGACCTTGCGCAGTTCGCCCGACGAGAGGCGCAGAATGGCGTAGCCCTGGTCCTTGCCGACGAGCTGCACATAGGTGCCGGCCGAACGCGCGAGCTGACCGCCGCGACCGACCTTGAGCTCGACGTTATGCACGACCGTGCCGACCGGGATGTTGCGCAACGGCAGCGCATTGCCCGGCTTGATGTCCGCCTTCTCGCCGGCGATGACGACGTCGCCCGGCGCCAAGCGCTGCGGCGCCAGAATGTAGGCGAATTCGCCGTCCGTGTACTTCACCAGCGCGATATACGCCGAGCGGTTCGGATCGTACTCGATGCGCTCGACCTTCGCTTCGACGTCGCGCTTGGTGCGCTTGAAGTCGACGACGCGATACTGCTTGCGCGCACCGCCGCCGTGATGGCGGGTCGTGACGCGGCCGAGATTGTTGCGACCGCCCGTCTTCGACAGACCTTCGACGAGCGGCTTGTGCGGCGCGCCCTTCCAAAGGTCGGATTTGTCGACCAGGACGACCTGGCGCAGACCCGGCGTGATCGGCTTGAATGATTTGAGGGCCATTGTTCCGTGTTCCCCGTCAGATCGTCTGCGTCACGTCGATCGACTGGCCTTCGGCGAGCGTGATGATCGCCTTCTTCCAGTCCGAACGCAGACCCGCGCGGCCGCGGAAAAGCTTGGTCTTGCCCTTCACGACGGCGGTGTTCACGGCCTTAACCTTGACCGAGAACAAGCCTTCGACGGCCGCCTTGATCAGCGGCTTGGGCGCGTCGAGACGCACCTTGAAGGTGACCTGGTTGAACTCCGACCCGCGCGTCGCCTTTTCGGTGATCACGGGCGAGAGGATCACGCCGTAGAGCGCGTCCTTCGGAAATTTGCCGGGCTTGGCGTGTCTGTTCACTTCAGGCGCTCCTGCAAAGCGGCGACGGCATCGCGCGTGAGCACGAGCGTGTCGCGGCGGAGGATGTCGTAGACGTTCGCACCCTGCACCGGGAGCACGTCGATATGCGGGATGTTGCGCGCCGCCTTGGCGAAATTGTCGTCCAGCACGGCGCCGTCGACGAACAACGCCGCCGAGATGCCGAGCTTGGCGAACTTCGCCGACAGGTCCTTCGTCTTGGCGGCGGACAGCTTCGCCTGATCGAGGACGATCAGCTTGCCTTCCTTTGCCTTGGTCGAAAGCGCCGTCTTGAGGGCGAGCTTGCGCACCTTCTTGGGCAGATCATGCGCATGGCTGCGCGGCGTCGGCCCGAAGATGACGGCGCCGTGGCGCCACTGGGGCGAGCGCGTCGAACCCTGGCGCGCGCGGCCCGAGCCCTTCTGCGACCACGGCTTCTTGCCGCCGCCCGAGATTTCGCCCACTTCCTTCGTGTCGTGCGTGCCCGCACGGCGCTTGGCGAGCTGCCAGCGCACCATGCGCGCCAGCAGATCCTGGCGAGGCTCCAGACCGAACACGTCGTCGGCGAGGTCGATTTCGCCCGCCTGCGCGTTGTCGAGATTTTTGACCGCGATCTTCATCGTTCGATTCCCTACCGTCAGGCCGCGGACTTGCGCAGGCCGGCGGGCAGCGGGGCTTCCTTGGGAAGCTTGCGCTTGACCGCGTCCGACACCAGCACCCAGTGACCCGCCTGGCCGGGCACCGCGCCCTTGACCATCACGAGGCCCTTCTCGGCGTCGGTGGCGACGACCTTGAGCGACTGGATCGTCGCGCGATCCGTGCCCATGTGGCCGGCCATCTTCTTACCCTTGAACGTACGGCCCGGGTCCTGACGCTGACCGGTCGAACCGTGGCTACGATGGCTGATCGACACGCCGTGCGTGGCTTCGAGACCGCGGAAGTTCCAGCGCTTCATGACGCCCTGGAAGCCCTTACCGGTCGCATAGCCGGCAATGTCAACAAACTGCCCGATGACGAAGTGGTCGGCCGCGATTTCGGCGCCCACGTCGAGCAGCTTGTCGGCGGCGACGCGGAATTCCGCGAGCTTCAGCTTCGGCTCGACCTTCGCCTTGGCGAAGTGGCCGCGCATCGGCTTGCCGACGTTCTTGACCTTCGCCTTGCCGGCACCGAGCTGAACGGCGGTGTAGCCGTCCTTCTCCTTCGTGCGGACCGCGACGACTTGGCAGCCGTCGAGCGACAGCACCGTCACGGGGACGTGGCTGCCGTCTTCGGCGAACAGGCGGGTCATGCCCACCTTCTTAGCGATGATACCCGTACGCATGGCTAAATACTCCCTCGCGTCCGGCTCAGAGCTTGATCTCGACGTCCACGCCGGCGGCGAGGTCGAGCTTCATCAGCGCGTCGACCGTCTGCGGCGTGGGGTCCACGATATCGAGAAGGCGGCGATGGGTCCGGATTTCGAACTGCTCGCGGCTTTCCTTATCGATGTGGGGGCTCCGGTTGACCGTGAAGCGCTCGATGCGCGTCGGCAGCGGGATCGGCCCGCGGACCTGGGCGCCCGTGCGCTTGGCGGTGTTGACGATCTCGCCCGTCGATTGATCGAGGACGCGATGGTCGAACGCCTTGAGCCGGATGCGGATGCTCTGATTCACCATTTCATTTCCCGTTTTCTGGCGCCGAGGTCGGCGGCCGAAGCCGCCGCCTTTCGTGCCGGAAGACTTGTCTCTCTACTACTCGATGATCTTGGCGACGACGCCGGCGCCGACGGTGCGGCCGCCCTCGCG